>Ga0181612_145758_pt1 | contig 10563 bp, 8 predicted proteins | sample HoacroProtozoa21_FD_119630 | JGI IMG/M metagenome (GOLD analysis project Ga0181612, IMG submission 119630) | Hoatzin crop microbial communities from Cojedes, Venezuel. Combined Assembly of Gp0051906, Gp0051904, Gp0051908
CACCTGCAGAACCCCTTTCAAATCTCTCACCCAATGGACCTTCAAACTTCACACAGATAGAGGAAATGAAAAAAGAAAACTTGGGGGAGGGAAGGAGGAAATCAATTTAACTTTTAACATTTCTTAGATGCATCAAAGGTCTCAGCCATGTAGTTCTATTAGGTTTCTGTGTGGATTCTTCTAAGATCTGTGTGGAAAGGCCTTCACTGGGTTCACTGCATGAGACTAAAGAAGATGCAGACAATATGAATTTGAACTTTAATCTTTTTCTTTCCCGGAAAGCCATCTTCAAAAAAATGTTTAAATAAACTATATATAGATGCTGGCAAGTTGCAAGGCTGAATACAAATCTCTGATCCAATACAAATATTTTGCCACTCAGCTCATGAAAATGCACAGCAGTATTCACGTCTCCCAAACTGAATCGCGGCATGGCTATACATCCTCACAGTTGGTACTGGTATTTGTAATATCCGTGAGGCAAGTTTATAAGCTTATTAAACCCAAAACACAGAAGACAAAAGCTTACAATAAACAAGGATGAAAAAGAAAAGATTAGAGTGTAAATGACAAAGGAAGATGAGATTAAAATGTGTGGGGTACAACATAGGTGGAAGAAAATTACCACAGGCTTGCTTTAATACAGTACAACAATTTTTCCTGCAGGTGCTGGACGGTCTAGACATACTTTCAAACAACATTCCTGGTAGTTAATCCCTCAACTCTGCTAGTGATCTGACAGAGTTGTAACACTACGAACAATCTTTATTATGTACTTATCTTACCCTCCCTCCTCAAAAAGGAAATCAAGTGTGTAAAGTGCATTTCATATGATTTGTTAGGATGATCTCCTCCTGACTTAGGAATGTGTCTCCCATTAACATTAATGGGCAACTGCAGACAGGCAGAAAGAGGGGAACAGCCATTGCTGTTTCAGCCTTGTACATACCAGTGGTACTCCATTAACTTTTTCCTGCTTACCATCTGATCCCTTAGGATGGGGCAAATAATAACCACTGAGAAGAATTAACCTTCTGCCTACATATGCTTCATTTTTACTACCCCCATAACGAAAATTCGATGTTCAAAAAGTGAAAGAAAAACAAAACATAAAAACCTTTGCAAGCAAAGAGAACAGTTTTATATGGAGAGGAGGCACAAGACTCTTACAATTCTTTGTGAAAGCACAACTATCAAGACTGGAAGGATAGTGAAATAGGTTGCTAACAGTTCATGAAGCATTTAGCCACCTTCATTCCCATCCTAATTTGAATACACATGAAATTCATAGATTCTTTGGCTTTAGTTTTCAAGGCCAAATCTGTTTCCTCTCTTAGCGTATACATGTCCTTCATAAAAAAAAAAAAAAAAATCCAGCATGTCAGAGCAAGGCTTTGCTCACCAGGATAACTTAAATTTTTCGTAGTGTCAAGAGGAGGGGGAGCGTTGTTTTGAGTTCGGGGTTGTTTTTTTTAAGAGGAAGTGAAGGTCAAAAGAGGTCAGAAAGAAGCAGAAGTAGAGGCTGGGGGAAAGCAATGTTAATATAATCAATACTGAATAAGCACTTGAAGAGTTTTTAAACAGCCAGCTGCTTCAGTTGAAGTACATTGTTCTTTGATTACAAAGCAAGCCATGTCCTCATCTATAGTCAAAAAAGTCTTTTGGTTTTGATAAAGTAACAGAAACCCTGAATAACATTCAAATTCTTATTTGAAAAAATCATTAACAATAATATTGCTTCCTGTCTATCACTGAATAGCTTTCCAGCTTCGGTCTGGGTTTATAACAAGTTTTCCTGAAAGTTCTGGCCATTGTAAAGCTGAGTTGTGACCTGGTTAAGCAGTGCAAAAAATACTGGGGGGGAGCAGCATGGGAGAACATGACTTCATGCATTGCCAAGAAAGAATCAATCAAGCACCCTCCCAGCTTAAGGGGCAAGAGGCAAAGGACCCAGCCATAATAACCATCCCTGACAAGCCACAGAGAGGCACCACTGCATTAGAGAAGTCATAGCTCTCCAAGCCTCTCCATGAGCAGCAACTGCATCTAGCAGTTTGCCACAGAATATCCTGCAACAACCTCAGAGATCAGCACAACCAAGTTGGGCTAATGCAGGTAGATAACACTCTCAAATCCCCTCACAGATTCATTTTAAAAGGAAGCATGTCTCAACCTGAGCTTCATAGCCTTTTTGACAAGGGCATATTACCTGATGGGGCTGTGAACTGGACCATCTGCTGTAGGAAGGAGCACCAGGAGTCTTGCTGGCTGTAGTTCTCTGCAAAATAAAAGACAAGTATGTCAAATATTCACCAACATCTCTGTCATACACACAGTCAGCTTCACCTATCTCAACCATGTAAAATCCCATAGGAAAAAAGCCCTAAACAAAAACCTCAAGAAACCATAAATACGATACAGTAGCACTAAAATCCAAGATAAAAGTTTGCGGTATTTGTTACCAGTTCAGCCTTGGACCTCAGAACCTAAATTTTCACCTCAACTTCTGCATGTCACCTAGCTGAGCCCTAACTGCGGCTGCAAAGCACTACCCCTCAGCCAGGTAACTCACTCAGATTAAGCAAACATGCTCTAACTTCACATTCATTCCAGAAAGGCATCATTAAAGGGCTTTGTCTGCCTGTTCTGAGAAGCTATATCAGTATTTTTTCCTAACTCATAATGATGTTTCATTCCATACTTCATACTAGTTTTACAGAAGCTGTTCTTAACTCATAGAAAATAAAGCAAAATTGTTCTTACAGAATCACTTCACCTTACTCAAAAATGAAACTTGGATATTTTTGGAGTAGGTAAAAGAGATAGTTATTTACCAAATTCCTTTTGAAGAAAAAAGTCTTTATGATTTATCCCCATACTACTTTCACTCACTTCCCTGTATTTTTTTCTGAAGTACTAAGAAGAAAGACCATACATGGACTTTCATATCCCTATCATATGTGCCACATCCAGACCTTATAATCAAACTGCCTTTGACACTGCAAAAGAATCAATACAATATGGCGTCTAGTAGAGCACCACAGATTATTGTGTATTAATACACATTATACCCAGTTTCAAAGTTATTTAATCCTAGTATAGGCTGGCACTCCACAGACGTCTTCCATATCCACCCCTCACTTACATATATTTGGTGCTCCTAAAGAAAAAAAAAAAAAAGATTCACAAACTACCAGACAACACAGCCGGTAGCCAAATATCTTACAAGTATATCACTACTATATTGTGCAAGCTCAGGTATGACAGAAACATGGTGACAACAAGGCTACCTGTACCAGGAATATCAGGTAGATTTCAGTTACCTACTCATGAGACCTGAATTCAAACAGGCTTTCCAGACATGAGACACTAATTTATCAGTACATTATGTCACCAGCAGGATGCTAACATGGGGACAGATTCGTATTTGAACCATATGGACACAAATTACACTAAAAAGTGCAAGTAAGACAATCCATGTGAGATTTATATCACAATGTAGTATACTCTTTGTAAGTATGAAAATAAATAGCTTATGGCTTTTAACACCCAAGGATATAGTACATTTCTACGCCAATTATAACCACTAGGGCTTATACATCATTACATATTCTAAAGCTGGCATGTCATCTCCACTAATGAAAAACTGCCACTGCTGTAACTGTGCTTTTGTGTTAGTCTATCAATACACAGTTACTCTAAAAATTTGATTATTAGCATTACTGTACAGTGTCTTTAGCTTCTACTAGACACCCTTAGAAGGACAGGCATTTTTTAATTAACAGATACACCATGTAACAGAACAACACTTTCTTTTGACAGAAACTTCAGAAAAGACAAACTGCATGGAATGTTGATTTCAGCTTTATGAAGACTATCTCCACCTGTTTCAGAAGAAAGACTGGTCACTCTATGACTAACAAGTGGAATAATGAGATAGCTGGTGTTTTTCTGGAAGTATCTGGAGGCTCTTTTCCAGCAAGATGCCTTTCCACAAGCACCACATACTTTTCTTAATTGATACATAATGTAAGTCTGCCTTTAGCATTGTCCAATAAAAACTGCATATTCTTCCTGTCTAAACACATAAATAGCAGTCTTTTGTTTTATTACTTTTTCCAACACCTGTTACCTCTAGTAAGTACATTTCCTCTACAGCAATCTCTCTGTTTAACTCCTTCACCTCAAGGACATCCACAAGAAAGATATCCCACAGAGAAACAGTACTGCAGTATTACATAGAAACAAGAGAACCCTTTCCAGACCAGGCAGCCAGCAGACCCATACCTCCAAAGGCAGAAGATCATTTTTTGTCTAACTTTACAAACAAGAAAGGACCAGAGCCTCAGAAGTATCTAGAGGCTGACCTCCATCTCCCAATTTGATTAAGAGGTAAGCACTTTAAAAAAAAAAAAAAGTAAAAAAAGTCATAGAAAAAGTTCTAAGATCAGCATTTATTTCCTCTGTCCTCCCAGTTTGTTTTTTTTCCTCCCTTCATAGATCAATGAGTACAGTCACTTGCATGTTCACAGGCAATCAAAGTATTAGGTTGTAGAGCAAAGGCTTACACCGCTCACACACAGGAGTGATCTATAGCAGATCATTTGGAATAGATTCTGAAAGATCTAGAAAATACTTCCATTTGAGCTTCTCTTCAAGTTCTAAGGGGCAACAGGAAAAAAACCTGAAGGCTAGACCACATCCCCTGGTTGTCTCAGCAGTTAAAATACTTGAGGCAGGCAACTTTAAAAAAACCTGCCCAAACAAACTCCAAACACACACATGCACCCCTGTTTTACTGCAATCAGTAGAAATTGGACAGCCACCTACCTCTAGAGGTATGACCCTTCACTCCTAGCAGCCAAGATCACAAGCTAGACCACATGCCCTGCTGAGTGAATAGCATCTGCACGCATCTTGTGCCCTAAAGGAGACCTCAACACGTTGCACTTTCACTAGGGAGAACCTGGGCTGCATTTAGCCCCTTAAGCCACATCCCTTTCTTCAATTAAAAACACCTTCCTCCATTACTCTCCCTTTTGAGAAAGAAGGGGTACATACACAGAACATTTAAGAACTCTCCCTCTGGCACTATTAGCACTTGAGCACAAGCCTTGGATATAAAAATCTCTTTCTGGTCTTGCAGAGCTCCCTGACAGCATAATTTAAAATATCCAAACCAAGCAGCTCTCAGCTCTCCCAAGGCTTCCAGCAAAACCCCACTCTTAGCTAATTTTATATCCAGCCCTTCTACCTTCGCAGCTCATTTCTACTCCCTGCAAGCTGTCTCTCAGCCATATGCAGGTACAAATACCCCTCCCCCAACTATTAAAAACTAATTAGGACTGACTGTTCTAATTACCTGCTTGCCCAAGCTGTTCCTTATGTCCTTTCCCCCACCTGTGAAGAGAGGTTAAGCTCCCCCAGCTGTGGGTGACCACCAGGCACTTTAAAAGACCAAAAAACTTCTGCTAAAAACTTTAAAAAAGGTGAAACAATTTTCACAGCAGATAATATTTCTGAAGGCAGTAAAACCACCAACTGGACATTTGGTTTTTGGTCTCTGAGCAGAAGTTCTGGAAAAAAAAGAAGCGTGAGGAAAGCTGGTGGTCTGCACACCGCTGCCCAGACAACAGTCAGTATGACAGGAGAAAGGCTGATGTAGGTGTGGGTGTAACACATGGCCAGGCCAAAGCCCAAACATGAGGAATACTGACGGAACAGCAGGCTAACTCTAAACCCCAGGGAAGGCAAGAAGAAAGTACTTTTCATAGCACTGAAGTGGCACAGATAAAAGAAGAGCCAATGCTGAAGTGTATGTGCAAAGCTGCCATTTTACATGCAGTTTGGAGGAAAACTGTTTTTTCAGAAGATTCCTCCTACTGAATGCAGTAGATAACATCGCAAGAAGCCAGAAAAAAAAACATTTAGGAGAACACATGGAAATCTGAGTATGGCTCAACAGGAATGCTCATGAAAAGAAATATTACTATTCCATTCTTGAGCTAAGGCTATTAGTGACTGTATTACAATACAAGTCCATAAATAATGTCGCATTCAGTCAAGGAGAGCTTCAATGTAAGGCCACACTTCAAAATTAGCAAAGAAAAGCAGAGCACAAAGCATTACACGTGTTGTTACTCTGATAATATTTCTAAAAGTAAAAAAGACTACATATTCTGGTAACATAGTCAAAGTTTATAACTTGTTCTACAGCCACATAAACCTACAAAGCCTTCTGCTGGGCATGTCAATTCATCCCTTTAGCTCAGAAAAGTATCTCAAGATGGGATGAATTACTGTCTGGAAGCACCTGTCTCTTTCCATCCGCTCAATGGAGAGAGAGGCTAAGCAGCCAGTTTAATTGAGACATCTAACTTTGGATGGCTAATGTTAGGTGAAATTAAATCTACCCACACTCCCTGTTCTTCTTCCTACCAAGGGACTTAGGCAATTTGTCCTCTTCTAGGGTTTAAAGGGTTATTATGGTAGCAAATTTGCTATGTAATCGGGGTACTGTTGAACTGCCTTGTGAACTCCTACAAACTGCGTGGCTTGGTGGTAAAGACATGAAGTACTGTCTTGACTTTCAGAACTTTGTTAGAATTTTTTGACTGGGCAAGCAGGCAAGAAAAGATTTTTACTTATAAATAGAGACAATATAATATGAAAGTAAATGGAAGATAATACTAAACATTTAATCATATCAAAACCATTTTTTTCAGAGCAAAAAGTACTTACACTCACACCTGTAGTTCTTTGAGAATGCAATTATAGTTACATGATATACATGATATGCTACCAGTTCCTGGGCTCTCCAATTTCCTGGCCTAAAATCTTGCTGGCATTCAGCAGGTATCTTTCTCATCAGTTTTACTGGAGATGTTGCTTTTTCAAAGAGTACAAAGTCCAGCTGTTTATATGAAGGCTGACATCAAACTCAGGATATATTTTGCATTGTCCAATATCTAGATTACTTTTTTTCTGATTATTTGGTATGGAATTTCTCTGACTTTTCCTTAAATTCAAAAACTAATTTGCTGAAGAAAGCAATAGTGATACATAACAACACTGTAAGATGTTAAGGCACTGAAAGTCTTTCTTTGAAGTTTGCTTTCTTTTTTTTCATGGAGTTTTGTATATCTGTGACTTTTGCAAAGAGGAACCAGTAATGTTATGTTAAAAAGGAACAGTATTCAATGGCTGTTTATTGACATATACAGGCTTTTGGGTTCACGTGTTTATTTTATTTCACAGCAGAAGTTTATGAAGAGAAACACAAATGAAAAATACAGTTTTAACCTCTCATACTATAAAGGGCTACAACATCCTTTAGGACTCTCCAGAAACAAATAGTGGGTGAAGGTCCTTTGCCATTAACTGTAACAGACTGGGGGGTGGGGAGTGGTTTCTGAAGTACTGATTGTTATTTCTTTTTACTTATTGAGCTTATTCCACAATAATGCAGTAGAGAGAATGGCAAGTCATTAATTTCTATATACAATAGAAAGGGTGACAACTTATCTGATTCTACCTAAATAAAAATAGTGCTTAGAGGAATTACAGAGTCTGAAATTTGAACCCGTAATATCTCTTGAAACAACATGGACTTCATGCCTACATATCAATCCATCCCTGCCTCTGGTCTGGCTCCAGACACTGTAAGCCTTGTTGATTCTCTGTGTGGGGTAAGACCTTACACACTTAATGGTACTAAATCCTTCACAGCCTCTTCCTCACAAACATCACCTCAGTGGATCAGGAGTCAGCTCAGTGGAAAGAGTCTCTCTGTGCTTCCAATCTGGTATCACACCTGGCTCCATGGGGAGACAAACCTCATGGAAGCCTGCTCATTACACATGTGCTGCTCAGCCATGAGGCCATTTTCACTCCTGTGCCATAAATATACATGATTCCTTGCTCCCTTCAAAACCTCGTCCCATTTTTCAACAATTCCAACACTATGCTAGAAATTCATAGCTCGTGCTGCTCTGGACATAAGACAAAACAAACTGCAAATACCTTAAAGATCCATGTTTTCTTCAATACCATACAATTAATTTTGAGGTTCTCATTCCTCATAGTTAAAAATCCTCCGGAACTGCCTGGAAAACTCCATGCTTTCCAGTAAGACTACCACTATGAAATTCCAGAGAGATGGATTTTTTTTTTTTCTGGTCAGAAAAATGAAGACAGAAAAGGTTGACAATTAGATTAATAACAGGAACAACATTTCATTACAGCTATGTAGCAGTTTTTAGCACTCGATGGCAAACATTGCTGATCGTGGGGTTAGGGCACAAAATGAAATGTAGTGGTGATGACAGCAGTGGAGTGATGGTACGTGGCACGACAGTATGGTCTTCTCTTCCATGCAAAGGGTGCATGATGCATTCTTCAACTAGCTTGTCAGCTGAGTGAATAGCATATGTCAAAGTGACATCATTGTTTTGCAGTGATGAGATGATGCACGAGAATCATCAAGTATGTTGTCCCATAAAGGTGTAAAATGAAGGAGAAAGCATTCAAAAAGCAGCTGATCTGGATATAGTAGTCAGGACGTAAAATGTAACAGAATTACGAGAGGTAAAGTTTGTAAGTTGTAAATGAAATAAATATATGTTGTATATGAAAAAGTGCATAGTGGGAACACAAACTTTCCCTAAGATTGTTGCACAATGTCATCAGGGATTACTTCCTCTAGCTTACAGAAATCAATGTTATGACAGGAAAAGACAGAGCAAGAGAGATATTGACTGAGCTGTCAACTATAGAAGTACATCTCTCTGAACCTGTGGGTCTGGGCTTTGATGAAGCAAATGCATTCAGGAGTCGTTTTCATAGAATCTCAAGTAATCACTCAAAGTACTCACTTGCATTCTATATCTGCTGTCTACTCCTGATTATCAACATAGTGACTCATAATTTTTGAGGTGAAATTGCCAAAAGTAGTATAATTCATCTCCTACTCACCCCAACAGTGGATTCTTGACAGTTTAGACATGGACTCTGAACCATGGTGTAGGGCTTCTCATGACACTGTGATTCCCCCTCTTTTTTCTCTTTGTCCACTCCTGTTCATCAATTTAATACAGATATTTTGGCACTCTGGAAGGAAAAGAATTCTGGACAAAGCCAGAACCTCTCTTTACACTTGCCAACCAGGAGTTTTGTGTTAAACACAAAAACTTTAATTGCATGACCTCCCATATCCTATTTGGTTGTTAAAACTAATTATGAATGTATTTGGAATTTCAAAATATATCTTTAAACGGAGATGAAGTCCACGAGCCTTTTACATATCACAAACCACGTAAGAACCAATATTAGACATTGCGCTGCCCATCTCAAGTCACATCTACCTTAGCAGAACTCAAGCTCAAGACAATGATACTGTAGCCATTAACTCCTTCTCCATTCCTGTTTGTATTGGCCAATGAAAGTGCAGTGTACTTGAATCACAAACAAGCTGAACAACTGTTACTGTTGGTGACAAGCAACAACTTCTTTCTTAGGAATTTTAATATGGTGAAAGAACTTCTCATCTCTGTGGAGATGCTACATACACCATGATTTGCTCTGCAGTCAGCACCTTCTCCCAAAGCCAGAGAGTTTGAAGGTAAGCTGCAAAGAGATCAAGGAACAACCTTCAAGTCTTCCAGACATAAAGTTGGCATCCTTATCCAATAAAATGTACAATTAAGAAATTGTAAGAAAGTCACAAGACTTGGAAACACGCAATAAGATAAGGAGGAGAAATAATCTCAGCTTGAGTGAAAAAAAGAAAAACATGAATATGGAAACATTTGATGCTTTGAGGTCAAGAACTCTCCCAAGCACTACAGAGAAGGTAGGGGAGCACATCACAGCCATATGAGAGATAACACAGAAAATGAATTTTTAAAAGTTAGCAGCTGCTTCTGTAGAAAAAAGACTACGAAGTAGGAAGTTAGTATTATAGTGAGTGATGTTATATTATCAGCAATTAGTAACTTCAAACAGTCAGGGAACACAACAGTACTGATATTACCAGCACATCCACTCCTATTGAAAGAATGCACAATGAAATATAACTTGCATTAGCAAAGGAACTTGGAACATGACATCTTTATGTCCTTTGGAATCTCACCATTTTCCTGAGCAAATGAAACGCTGGGGCACAAGGAGGTGTAGGGAACTAACTATAAGAAAGATAGTCTTGGTTATGGCAGACAGTGGAATGGGATTAGCTTTCTGGGACTAAAAGATGTGGCTTTCTTCAGAAGTTTGCAAATGTCTGCAAAAATGGAATTAACAGGTATACGTCAATTTGAGACAAAGGAATAACACGAGGAATGTAAAAGAATTTCATTGTAGTGAGAGCTGCTCTCTTCCAGCAGCTATTTTGAGAAAGGTATCCGTCCCATTAAAAAAGCAGACAAGAAATATGAAAAGTGACCCAGAATCTTTGAGTAATATCAGGTCTGAGGTATTAAAAGATAACAAAGTGTCCACACAGAAGAGTGACACTGAGTAGGAGACCTTCAGAGATACACTACAGAGAGTATCAAAACTCATTAAAGG
>Ga0181612_162261_pt1 | contig 10563 bp, 2 predicted proteins | sample HoacroProtozoa21_FD_119630 | JGI IMG/M metagenome (GOLD analysis project Ga0181612, IMG submission 119630) | Hoatzin crop microbial communities from Cojedes, Venezuel. Combined Assembly of Gp0051906, Gp0051904, Gp0051908
CTCAGAGAGAAGAAGTTCCTCCTCATGTTCAGACGGAACTTCCTGTGCCTCAGTTTGTGCCCATTACCCCTTGTCCTGTCACTGGGCACCACTGAAAAGAGCTTGGCCCCATCCTCCTGACACCCACCCTTCAGATATTTGTTCCTTTTTCTTTGTCAATATCCCTTTGATAAAAAGGTGTTTCCACAGTCCGTGACCTACTCTTAGTGTGTACAACTTGTGCAATGGAGCTTGTATCAAGAAAAGACTAGCGTTCAAAATTATTTACCCTAGTTATGACTCCATGTATTCTTTTGTATATGATAATTCCTAGTCCTTTGTATTCATGTAGACTCTTTTTTCACGTTGTCAGCCAGCAAAGCTCAGTAATAATGAAAATGATAGTCAGCTTTACTGGATACATACCTGATGGGTGAAGTTTCAACCTTTGGCTCTGGAGGAAAGCCACATGTAAAAATATCCTGAATTTGCTCCTAAATCTTTGAACTTTCACATGACACTGACCTTAAAATCACAGCCAGACATGAACTGAGTATTTGCATCCACCTGTCTCTTTGTCATGCTGGTTTGTTAACTGTCCTGCACCATCACAATGGTAAGGAAAGAGGCAATATTGTAGGTACCCAGGAGCTTAATGCCTTCTTAGGACAAAAGCTATTTGCTGCTGCAACAGTGAACTGTACTGACATTCCACCAATTTTAGAGTTATTTTCCAGGTGATGGGAATAATTTAAAATCTCAAACTGAGTGATTCAGATGACAGGTATTTCCTTCCTTCCACTGTCAAACTGAGTTTCACTTCACATGCAGGTTTCTCTTTCTGCAGTAAGAAATCATTCTTACAGTAACAGTCCACTGAACAGAGACAAATTTTTTACATTTTGCAACTTCAGTGGGTTCCTGTATTCTTTAAAGTACTTGCTTCCCTGAGAAGATATTCTCCTAAAGCAAAGCAAAGACTGAAAGATCATTCAGGATAAGCACAAAGAAATTTCTTAAAGGTTACATTCTTTCTTTGAGAAGATGCTATAGAAGTGAGAGAATATAAACTAGTGTGGAGATTATAAGTCTTGCAACAGTGACACAAGAGAATGTATTTTTCTTTCCCAATTTAAAGTTAAAAATTTGAAGAAGACAGGAGAGGCGAGTGCTTGCAGCTCCTGGCTTTTCCTTGGCCCCTTTGAACACATGCTGTCCAGTACATTGTTGATTCTTTACTTAGAGTTTACAGCCCAGGACCAGAGCAAGAGGTCTGTGTTTTTTTTCTGGACTCTGTCTGCTACCTTGGGCAGATCTCTTATATAGTGCGTCTCTTTCCTTCTGCTGAAGGATAAGAAGTATGTCCTTGGACAAATATTGATGATGTATAGCAGTTAATTTAAATCATGCTGTAAAATTCTTTAGAAGAAACTGTGTATTCACCCCACCACACCAGATTCCTGTAGAGAGTGTCATCTCTTCAAGGGCAGGACTCAAACCGTTATGGTGTTCAAATGGATACGGTACTGTGCACTCCTTGCACTGGCTGGACTACTCCATTTTTAAGGAAAACCATTACATTTTGGACACCTGCAGGAATATAACATTGTCACTGCCTAACACAGGAGCTCACCATACCCAGTATCTTCTCCCAAACAGTACTCTCTGCTCCATTGAATTCTCCTAGGTGCTATGGAGAAGTTTCATGAAGGGGTTGCCATATGGCTCATCTGAAAGGTGGGAACATGATGGAGGCAGTGTGCTGCACAAGTGAGCCAGAGCTGGCTCTTTCCTCTGTGCAAGGAGTTGAGCCATATTTCCTTGTCCCTGGGCAAGGCACAGGCTCCTAGCTTCTGCCAGATGCAAAGTTGGATGCCCATGGCTTTCCTGCACATGGACAGGAGAAGGACTTGTGCTCTGATGCTGGTTCTGGGGCTTCAGCTAACCTCACAAAGCTGGGCTTGGCATCTTGGTGATATGTTGTAATTTTTAGTAAAATCCATGTATCCTAAGGCTACGCAAGCAGACTTTCACAGGTGATGTTAAGCACACCTTGTTTTAATCTTAGTCTATTTATTTGATTCAACAGAGGTTTGTCATAAGTTTTACTCATTTATCAGGGTCTCCCCCATCTCCTTAAAGTGACATCTTCTATTTATACTTACTTTCCAAAATAATGATGGAAATATTAGAAGAGGTGAGAATAGTAAAATGCAAGCTTCTTTCTGGTTTTTGAAATACTTATCTACTGATATGCTAGTGACTCTAATTTCATCAATAAATTATTTCATCAATAACTCTTAAAAGTTTAAAGATAAATCCATCCTAGAAAGAACTCCTGTGTAAGAGGGAATAGAGTCACAGAGGGATTTAGAGTGCATTTTAATACTAGTTGTCTTTGTTCACTTTGATGTAGGAGTGGAAAAATCCCAATTTCAGGAATGTAGTTATTTGATTTAAAAGGCAGCTATGTCATTCAGCTCAAATCAGTTTAAATTTGTTGAGCTTTCTCTCTGTCTTTTAATTAAATAATATCAGTAGACTTCATAGGCTGATGAACATTGACAATCCAACTCGTTCAAGTTATTGCCATTAATAGCAATATCTTTCCTTCACAAATCGTTATTAAATGTGCCGGGGATTTTGAGACCAACTGTATAGCTAGACGGAAGGATCCTGTCCTGGATGCATGCATGCTGATGGCTGAAGGTGTCCCTTCTACAGAACGTGCTTTCTGAAGTGAGCGATGTTAGTAGAGGAGCAGCAACAGTTGTACAGCCGAGAGTGAGCCCCGTCTCAAGAGTCTAAAGCCAAAGCTGCCAGACACATTGATGCAGAGGAAACATGAAGATTTCATAAATTTAGTTATTCTAATCCAGAAGAGCAAAGTACCATTTATTTTTGCCCTTAGGACAAGGGACATTTTACATTTTGCACAACTTAACTATAATGAAAACTATATCTGATATTTCAATTTACAGATGTAATTTTAATTCAAGTATCAGTAAATTCACAGATAAATAAAACTTCAGATTTGGCCCATCAGTTCCACATGAATACTGAGTTCAACTTTCTCAGAGCCCTTTTGAATCTTTACCTTCAGTGCTGTTCAGTTTTACAGCTTTTTTTTCCTTTTCAGTGCTGACCCTTTACATTTCAATTGGGAAAGACACTTATTTTTAATATCCTACTCTACACTGTGACAATTTAGTATTGAGAAAGTGATGAGAATGCTATGGGACATTGGCTTTTATTAGAGAAAAACAGCAGCCGCAAAGCCTGGGTATGTTTTCCTGATGTGCCAATTCAGAAAAGTATGTTCACTCCAATTTAGACTTTCTGAAAGCAATTGAGATAGATCGCATAAATGGAAAAAAAGATGTTAGGCTCTCTTTCAGTTGTTTTGCTTTTCTTTTACTTTCTGTTTTGCCTGTGCCTGGACAGGGAAGAGACAAGCTCTTCAGGAAATCAGTGATCTCTAGTGTTACAATTTCTGACTCCTTAGGGCTTAATTTTGCTGTAGCACACATTCACCTCATAGTTTCAAAATATTTGAGGTACATTTTCCCCTAAGATACTGTAGATCTTTTGCTGTTATGGTTTATTTCAGAAAACAAATGTAAGGTGTTCATTTGGCTCTCTGATGGATATTCCTGAATGTTTTCTGGTGGGAACAGTAGATTAAGAAGGCAAAGGAGAAGACTAGACACCGTAAAATTATGGTTCAAATATGATCCAGCTTGATTCCATCCTTCCTGCCATAATTCCATTTGAAAGAAAACGAAATAAAAATCTCTATTCTGCCTACTAAACAGTAGTGTAAATTGTATGAAGGCTTCATAGTAGGAAGAGATAACCGTCCCATGACCATTCTCGTTTATCTTGTGCATCCTAGGATGTGATGATCTGCACACACTTACTCTGTGGAGATCTAAGTACTTCACTTGATCATCTATGTGGCTTGCATTGTCTTAAATGAAAAATTAGTGTGAGTGCAGATTTCCAGAATAGGATTCAGTAGGTCCATAGAAGAAAGTGTCAGCAGTCTTTGAAAAGTTTCACATCTACACTTTCCTGTGTGAAAGAGGAGGATTCTGATGTAGACCTTTCAAAAGACTTTACTAAACTACAAGAGATGTTTTGCTTGTTGTTAGAACATTGAGGTTTTCCTGATACCTGCAATCAATATTTTGAAAACCAGCTTTTTTATTACACAGCATTTCTGTGTATCTCTTCTGGCCTTTCACAAGCAAGTTACAAACATATAAGTGTTTGTAGTGATAAGGCTATAGGGGCATGAGATGTCTTGTAATTCTAATTTTCATTAAGATTTACAGTAATAATGGAGAGGGTAATCTTCAGTGTTAATTCCATAATTGATTTTGTAGGCTATGCAGTCATAGGAATAATAACTAACTTAAGTAGACATACAAGTTGAGGTCAGTAACATTTTTTATTAGCTGCAATTAAACCAATCAACAGTGACAATTTAAATAAGTAAAGTAATCATATGTGATCAGATTTTGATGCCGTTCTTCACATGGGTTTGTGTCTTTTCCATCAGGAAGCCCTGTTACTATAAGACAAGCTACACTACAGTTATTCACTGTCCAGCCTTACCCTGGATGGTAAAAAACAAGATAAATAACATTTAATTATTTTTGATACACAAATGTAAGTATCTCTATACAGTCATGCAGGTTTTTGGAAACAGTCACTGCTACCCCTTACTAGGAAGCCTGTGAGAGGTAATAGGTTAAAGAGTAGGAAAGCTTAGGAGATGCCCTAGCTGAAGATCCATGTGTCTGTTTAATTATATAGATTTGTAAAGAGTGATTGTGGAAGAAAGAAAAGTGAGAAAAGATGAAAAGATTCAGCTCTTTCTTACATATTAAGGAGTTATTAAGCTCAGGGAAAAAAACCACACCTGTGTTAGAGCTGGTCAATTCTTTCCATCTCTGCTGTCTGTGCAGTGAAAACCAGGATTTAGTTCCCACTTGGGTATGAGGAATGGGACAGGTGCTTAGCCCCATGGTCCTCTGGTGGGAGTCAATATCTTTGTAAGCAAAATTTCTAACTACCTGTTCTGAATGCCGACATATTCATTCCTGGTTTTCAAGGTCAAAATAATTTTTGTTTAAAGAATGTCATTTTGCAAGTGCAGTGCCTGAACAGATCCCAGCACTGCAGAACTTGTAACATGTCTCTACTCCAAAGAATTATGGTCTCCAGGGAATGCAGACCAACCTGGAGATGTCTTTCACAAACGAGGCACATTGTGAAGAATGGTGTATTAATAGAAAGTATTGCATCATTACAAACACACTGTGATTGCCAGGTATAATGCTTAAAGCCACAAAGATCTCACCCAGATCAGCCTCTTTTCATTACATTTCTGCTGGTTCATAGACTTCATTGAAAAAGTTTTTTCATACCTAGGAAGAAGTTGTAGCAGAGTTCTGAAAAAGCTTATAAATAAAATACTGAAGTGCCTAGGAACTATCAAAACTGAGTTAATTAAAACAAAGTTCAGTGAGCAAAAAATTTAGTTTCATCAAAAAAAATTTTAAAAATTGTGAAATCTCTTCCTTCCATATGGTTTGACATATCTTGTATCCAGGCTTCCTCAAAATGTGTCACGAATTACTATTGTGGGCTTATTATACAACTTGGCTGTTATGAGCTTAACCTTAGGAGAAGACAGGAAGACTCTCTGGGGATGAAAACTGAACAAGAGCTTCACTTTTTTTTGAGGTGCATCAACACAGAAGTCACAAGACCTCTGAGAATATTCACACACACACACGCATAGCTCTCCCCAAAGTCAATACTTTGAAAAGTCCAGCTGCCTTAAGTTAGAAAACACCATGATGAGGAGTGATTTCCTTGCATAGTGGCCTCTTTTGAAACATGTCTGGCCCTCTGGTTCTCGCCAGGGAGACAGGAATCCTTCTGTAGCACTTCAGCATCCTCATTGTGCTGATTCACTAAGAATTATGATTTACCTCTCTACTTGCTCAGAGACCTCTGCACCACACCCCAGTATGTGCAATAAAGATACCCTCAGCTCTCACTGCATCTTGTCCCAGGTTCTCACCAGCAAAGACACTTAAACACGATATGTTATTTCACAGAAATGTGGTGCAGTTCTTCCTAACATGCTGTCCGCTGAAATGATGAACTTCCCACGCCTACCCCAAAATCCACTGACAGGATTTCTTTTTGAGGGACATTTGTACCACCTCCTCCATCATGTTTTTATTTTCAGACTTGATAGAGAAAAGGCTAGACTTCTCTGCTTAATTCTGCAGCCCAGCATCTACACTCTCTCCAACAAGTCTGAGACACCCTAATTAAACTTACATAAGTGTCTTTGAGATAATTTTACTAAAGGTTCACAGTCTCTCAGTTGCAATCTCTATTGTGTCTACAGTGCAGCACAAGTAAACCTGACATCATCTGGGTCCTGTTCAAGCTGCAGATCTCTGGATCTGCTTAGGAGCCAGCCATGTAAGTAGGCATCAAACTTATCAAACATGGATTGTAACCTGAAATATGCTGAGCTCCACACACCTGCAGTACCAGCTCTTTGCAGAAGAACTAGCTAATTTAAAACTTGCTTGGATAAAACTGCATTGCAGTTACTTCTGTGAAATTCTCGAGTTATGGATAACCAGCTTTGGTAAGCTTTTCCTGTGACTGCAATATAGGTATACTTTGACATAACAGTATTCTGCTACTTTCTGATCCACGTAATCTATCTCAGCCTAATACTGTTTTTAATCTTCAGTCATCGTGCAAATGAATAGTGACAAAATTCATCAATACCATGAGTCTTGCTACCGAGACTGCAAAAAGACAATCACCTTGATTTTAATGTTTTTTCCACATTATTTTGGATATAATACATATCTAACCATTAGAATATGAAGAATACTGTATATTTATTTGCAAATAGATTCCCATAGACTCGAGATCATCTTCTAACACTACAACAATCCTACCCTCAGAGACAAGTGAGTAAAGACCATGCAACTCATCCTTTCTACTGCATCCAACTCAGAGCTACAAGTGTGAATCAAATTTTCTGCACTACTTTAGCCCTGCTTTTTTATGGGGAAAAAAATCTAGCATAATCTAGTCTTGATTTTTAAACCAAGGGACTAAACATAAACCGAATGTACAGTGTGCAGTGTGTGGGGTCTGGTATTGTGGGGGCCAATATTTCAGATTCTTTGCATTCTCCTGTGTATTACTTTCCTGCCACATTAAGGTACGTTGTCTTAAATTTAGTGATTGCTTTAATGTGGTAAATGAAGTCATTCTGGATAGCTGACGTATTGAGAAATGTGGGTGTTTCTGAATAGGTGTGACAAATGCATAAAAAGCTTGAAGAAGTATTTGTGTACACCAATTTATTGGCCTATCTTTTCAATTAGATTAAGCTCTGAAATTAGACCCATCCACCTTAAGTGTTGATTCCTCTGGAGAAAGCATGTCAGTAACTTATTCTGCATACACTGCAGAACAACGTATGGAGAAATAACTCACTTATAAAAAAAAGTTCTATTGCAGTATTCACAGATCTGTTGCCATGCCACCAGCATTAAAGCCTTTTTTTTTATCCAACCAATGACTGTTGTAAGAAAATTTTAGTCTGTGATTGGTGCACTTGAATAAAAAATTATTTTTAACAGCTAGAACATGGATTTTCTACTGGTTTACAAATTAAAATGCTAATTACCTAAGTCTTTGAGGATATGTTGTTTAATGCTAAGATTTCATAGTATGCTATCCCTGGAGAACTCTGAAAACTATTGTTAAAGTCCTAGTGCTAATTTACAGATAAATAACTCACTATTCTAGTCATCATCTATTTTGCAAATTCTGTTTTGTGTCAGTATTATGTAGGCATGCAATTATGGGGTTTTTTTCTTTAGGAGGTTACCATATGTAAGATGTTGCCTTTTAACACTGATGTACAATTGACTCTCTTTTCTCCTTAACAGGAGTTATGCTATGGAGCTGTTCTCTCTTTTAAAGCTTCTTTATGCCTTTGACTTCTCACGTTAGTCTTCCCTCTGGTACAGTTTGCTCTGAATTGTCACTAACAAAAGCAAAGTCTGGGAAAAAATCTTTGATGAAACCAGCTGAAATTATTAGTCCATTTTAAAAAATAAACTGAAAACTGGGTAGACCATTTGTCAAGCTGATTTGTAGACCACTCACAGCTTGAAAGTTGTGTGAGCAGCAGCCACCAGAGACGCTGGACTTAGCATGCTTGGCTGAGAGTTTGGCAGCAGCTGATTGGTTGTACTTAGGTCCCAACACTTAATTAAAACACTAAAAATTTTGTTCTCGGGATACTTTAAATTTCCACTGTTAGGCAATTTTTAACTTTTTTTTCCCTTGTGCATCTTATTCCCATACTCCTCTTTGTACAATGCTGTTCATCTGTACTTCAGTTTCTACAACACACAGTCCTCCTTTTCTGAGAATTAGGACTATTTAAGAAAAGAAGTACCAAGGGGATATATTATCTCAGCAAGTCACTGTTTCTAAACCATTACTTGCGCCGCAGTACCTCACTATTCCCTATATTATCATCCATCCCATGTTTTATGCCTATTATGATAATGACTAAGTGATTATTAAATATTATGACACTTCTCTCTAAGAAGTTCCTAAAATATAAATATAATGATTTGGAAGGAGAAGTGTCTGGAGAATAACCTCTGCTATCTACAGCTGACAATAACTGTGACATGTCAATAGAATTTTATGTTATACAAAATAATAATCCAAGAAACATGAAATGAAAATGCAATTTTGTGGCAGAGGCAAACTGAACTATTGTAAGCACAATGTTCACCAGCAGTATAAAACCTGTATCGCTAGCTGTCTCAGACATGAGATGTTTCTGTTGTCAAGTATAGAAGACTTTATTTTTGAGTCTTTTGTTTACACCTGCCATTTCAATGTCTGCACAATAATGGAAAGTATTAAGGCACTTACTTACCTGCTAGATGTTTTTTTAGTGTTAAAATTTTTTTAAAAGTAACCTTGTTTCCTTTTAATAATCATCTGCAAAGGTGCTTGTTAAACATCATGTTCTCCACTATGCAGGCATAATTTTCAGTGTCTATTTAGATTATAAACTGATGGGGCTAGGGGTTACTTTATATAATTCTTACAATGCAGGTTTTGAAGGTTTGAAAATTTAATCAGTTGAGAAAATACCTATTTGGTTCCTTAGATTTGGATTCCAACTAATGTTATACAGAGTTGCACTAAAGCGAAGAAAAACAGCTCTGCAGCTTTTTCAGCTTTTTGCATTGAGTAGAACACAGGAAGAGAAGGAAAGAGAAAATAATTTAAACAAAGAAAAATGGCTGTAAATGTAATGCTCTATATTCAAGTAGTTATTATTACTAAATCTACAGTTTGAATATGTAACATGATCTAAATATGCCACTGGAATGTACTTTTAAGAGAGTTTATACAAAACCACTGTACCATTTTTATGTTAATACAATACCTGGAGTTTAAGGCTCTTACTAATCACTAAAAAGTGTAACTTTCCCTTGAAAGCTATCTGCAAGTGAAACCCTACCTGAATAAGGATACTGTCATTACCCGTTTTATTTCTGTATACTCTAAAATGGTTTGCCTAATGTATTTATTTAAAAGGGTGATAGAATATTGCACTGAGCATCTGTGCTACTTTATACTTTCCTTTGGATGCAATTGCATGAGGATAGAGCTGCTTCTTGAAGTGCTAGTAGAAATTATTTGTTGTAACCACACCATTTAAGGAAAGGAAAATGAACAATAAAGGTAAGAATATGTACCTCTGGAGTAGCAATGAACAGGAATACAGAGGAAGGGAAAAAGGCTGTGTAATTATAACTGTACTAATGCAATTGTTTTTCTAGGACAGACTATACTCAACTTGTTCTCTCTCAGCTTGCTATAATGCAGATCTTGCTGGTTAAAAGCTAAATCCAGGGTTATTTTCCTGATACAATTTTAGAGATGGATGCAGTTTTTCATCTCGTATTTCCTGCAAAAGAAAGATGCATTCATCAATACTGAAATGTACTCAATGCACATTATATACAAATTAGAACTTTACAATATAAAGTATATTCCATTTTATAATTCCTTTCACTTAGAAAAAAAACAGATAAACCAGGTTTATTTAATTTTTAAAATGAAAACTCAACTTGTTTTTAACCTTGAATCCAAATATATTTCTGCTTATTCTGAATTGTCAGATCCCTGTCCTTGTCTGCACTAAAAGAAAATATCTGCACAACAGCAGCATTATCTGTCCAGCACTATAAGTCTTATGTTGTCAGTGAAACTTCTGGGGTTTATTACCACAAAAAAGACAGCAGCTCTCATGATACACCCTCTGGCTGAAAACTGAACCAGAATCTGAGTAATATATTTCCCTGTCATCTGCTACTCATTAAGCCTCCCTTCCTCCTCGTTCTGCTCATTGAGCTCATTGAGGCCATTGCCTGACATCCTATTGCTAGTTAGTTGGGAGAAGAGACCAACACCTGCCTCACTACAACC
>Ga0181612_153767_pt1 | contig 10562 bp, 5 predicted proteins | sample HoacroProtozoa21_FD_119630 | JGI IMG/M metagenome (GOLD analysis project Ga0181612, IMG submission 119630) | Hoatzin crop microbial communities from Cojedes, Venezuel. Combined Assembly of Gp0051906, Gp0051904, Gp0051908
CACGGTTTTTGAACCTCTACAGGGGTGGAGTCTCCACCCCTGTAGAGGTTCAAAAACCGTGTGGATATAGCACTTCAGGACATGGTTTAGCAGGCATGGGGGTGATGGGTTGACAGCTGGACTTGATGATCTCAGAGGTCTTTTCCAACCTGAATGATTTTAAGATTGTGTGATTCATCAGCTGTGTGTTTAGGGCAAGGCTGGTGGTGAAGGGTGAATGCTACCCTGTGCTGCCTTGGTTGGACATCGCTGGGATCCCCAGGGAATCCAACACAGCCCAGAGAGAGAACTGGAAAATGGAAATCTCAGACCTCCATCCTGTTAGTGGTAGAAGCAAACGTGGGCACAGGGGAGAGGATGGAAAATGGGCTTTAGCAAGGGCCGCTGTGAGCAATGTGGGTAGAAGAGACCAGAGGCTGCAGGACCTGGGGGACTTCCCAGCTCTAGCATAGCAGATTCCAGCTTAGGTTCTTGCTGCAGTGAGGTCTCAACAACACATGGGGAAGAGGGAGCTGAAATAGGTCTGCTCTCACCATGCACAACAAGAGAAAAATGAAGAGGGGAGGAAATATCTCCTTCTTCGGATCAAGAGCCACTGAAGTGGCAATTAGTGGCTGGAGTAACGAGGCTTTCCAGAATCTGCTCACCCATCAGCCGTTTGCGCAGGAATTGGCCAAATGCTTGGAGATTTTCCGTGTGTATGATAATTTAAAACTTAGAATAATGGTGAGATAGAAACTATGACACTTACTGAATAAACAGCTGGAGTTTGGACTAAGATTAAAATTAGCAATACAATATTCAGAACTGTTCAGCTGTGTTTTACTGTGTTTTTGACACATGCTCTTTATTTCTAAGTATATGAAAAACAACCATCCTTTCACACAGAATTTTTAAACATGCTGCAGCATGTTATGGCTATAAGACCATACTAGGTAAGAGATTACTCTGAAAAAAGGAGGGGATTAAATTTAATATACTCGTATGCAAGGATTCTAATTTGATAATAGGGGTTTTTTGGTGAAGCTTTATAAACACCTATAAAATTTTTTGTTCCAAATAGCACAATTAAAGACACCATCAGATTAATTAATGAGAAGCTGTACAATTACAGATCCATATTTTTCTTTTTCTTTTTTTTTTCCTTTATCGTTGTCGAAGATTGTTATTCATTCTTCTGGTGTTGTAGTTATGGATATGTAACTCAAAAAAACAATTTAATTAGAATAGTCAGTTTAATTCCTTCTGAAAAGTTGTCATTTACAGGTGTTTTTTCCTTGGAAAATTTACCTTGTGTAGGTCTTCTGTTTCTATTGCAAAATGCAATAAAAGCTGATTATTCCAGGAAATGATGCCAAGAAGGAGCAATAAATGACCTTGTGAGAAAATGGTGAGATTGTACAAATGATTACAGCAGTTTCACCTTACAAAATATGTGCTGGCATTATTTGAGACAGGGAGGGTGAATTGGCTTCTGTAAATCCACATGAGTCATGATAATTAGTTTGAGCAGGAAAGATTAAACTTAATTAGTTGAGGATCTTGTTCTGATCATCATTTCACCTGAAGTGAATGCAGCTCCGGTGCCGTGATCTCCACAGACGATGGCTTTCTGTTCTACTGGTGTTAGTGTTCGTGCAGAATAATTTGGGTTTGGCCCTACCAGAGCATACTATAAATGATTCTCACTAGAAGTGGACTTTTATCTACAATATCCATGGGCATGTACATGAACAATCAGCATGTGCTACTCTATCTACGTGGGTTTTTTTGGGTTTTGGGGGGTTTTTTATTTGTTGGTTGGTTTGTTTGTTTTTTAAAGTCTCTGTCAATTGATACAAGGTCATTTTCTTGTGAGGCATTGGTCTTTTTTCCCCTTTTGCCTCAGGTTGTCTCTTTTTTACACACATTTTATGCATTCGCTGGAGGTAGTTATGCCTCTAAGATGGCACTGTCATTCTGCCTCTCTCAGGCCACCTCTTCCAACCCGTAATTCAGTGACCAGCTTCAGTCTGTGCTGGGGACATGAGCAGTGAGCAGCAGTACTGTTGTTCTTAACTCCTCTCGTGGTGTTTCTGAGGTGGGGGTTCCTGTTTTACCCCCCTAGCAGGAACGAATCGTGCCATGGATCTCATGTTGGCAGAACCGACGGTCAGAAAATTCTTGTCAAGCCAGAGCAGGCGTGAATCAGAAATAAACACCTTTCCCTATGTATCTTCAACAAACTAATGAGTTCTTGAGTTCAAAAAAAGAAAAAAAATTGAACTTACTGTGTGTGTTTTATGAAAATAAGCCCTGTTTGTAATGCCTCAAATTAGGGTAGAAGCATCTAACTGCTGTTAGTTAGTGATGTCAGTATTTTAACATAACTGAAAGGAATAATGAGGTCCTTTAGGATGATAATTAGCTCCCTAGGTCATCATGTCTAAAAAGTGTTGGAGCAGCAGTGTGTGTGAGACTTCCTCTGGTAAAGACACTTATTAAATCAATCTATTCGAAGACCTGGTGGATGCTGCACTGCTTTACCACCCCCCCTTGCGACACTGGGCAGCAAGGAAGTGCCTCCTCTACAACCCAGAGACCTGCCTGCTGGCCAAGGTGACTCCCTGCCATTGGGACAACCGGACTCTAAAACATAACAAGAATCTGGATGATGTGGCTGTCTGCTTTTTGTATTTTTTTCATATTTTTTCATTACCTCTCATGTATAATTGTTTAAGAGAGACGCTTCTCTACACTGCAATACCCAGTTAGTTCTTCTGACTCCATCCTTTCATGTTATATTTTTCCTTACACAACAAAAGGTGGAAATGGTAGAAAAGAGAGAAGACAATGTGAGAATAATGTTGATGTAGCCCCTATCTTCAGTCTGAAGATTTTAGAAGAGATACCAAAGGTGGGGGGGGGGGGGGGGGTTTGAAAGAAAGGGGATTAAGGAGTAGTTTAAAAAGGCTGTGAGATTTAGAAAGAGGACAGATAGAGAATGTCTTTTGAAATATTCAGGAAAACAAGGATGAAGAGTGAAGAACTGTGTGGAAAAAAAAAAATAACAGGAGGAAAGATGGGCTGTGGTCCTGCAAGTAAAAGGAAGGCGAAAAGGCAAAAGTCCCAAGAGGGGAATGGCCATCAGTGTATGTACTGGGCAACAAAGCATCCATATTTCTTCTGTGAAAATTATTTATGAACCTTAACATCTATTTCACTGAGGTTTTACCAGATTTCAAGAGGATGGAGTTATGCCCACGGAAATTAAAAGTAAGAATGAAGAGCTGAATTAAGCAGTTTCACTGACTTGAATGTCACTCTCCTAATGAGTTTTATGTGTTGGTGTCTAAGGCAGGGCATATGGTTTAGGGATTTAACATCAGAGGGTTATACAATGTAGCTTGGCCTGATGTGTCTCAGTCTCTTCAACTTCACCGGTGATGCTGTAATAATTCCACTAGCTTTTCGTTTTGGTGAAGATGCAGCTTCCACAAGCACATCCAGGCTCGTTCCACAGAGTCCAAATGATGGGAGAACCACCACTCCCTTGGCAGTGATGCTTATAGCCTGCTCGTGGGCTTGCTTGTGACCCAGATGTCAAGCTGTCACTGACTTCCAAAAGTTCGTTTGTGTTGTGTAGGTGGGTTCAGCTAACCCTGTCCGTGTAACTAATTATCCACTGTTCCCTAATCCCAGCACAACCCAGGTTTCCCTGTGGCAGGTGAAAATCATTCATGATCTTTTACCTGCACGAGCTAATGATGTACAGCAGTTCATAATTCACAAAGCTCCCCAGACTGTTTTCTTTAATATTAGAATTTCTGTGTACTGAATGTGCTAATATTGGCCTTTGCTATGGAAAGCCTAGGGAATTATTTAATGTGAGGATGAAAAAAACCCTGAAAAATTATATTTTCTTTTTTTTTGTTTTTCTTAAGAAACCACCTGCAATTGCTGTTCGACCTGGATCAACACTAATTCCAATTAATAACATTAATCATGTCCCTGAACGTGATGATGATTATGGATACGAGTGCCTAGAAGGGAAGGACTGTGCTAGCTTCTTCTGTTGTTTTGAAGACTGCCGCACAGGATCTTGGAGAGAAGGAAGGATACACATCCGTATTGCAAAAATTGACTCCTATTCGCGAATCTTCTTCCCAACTGCCTTTGCGTTGTTCAATCTTGTTTACTGGATTGGTTATCTTTATCTATAAATTTCAGAGGTTGGACAAACTCAGAATGAAACGCTAATTGAACAGTCATTAACACTTTTCAGTGAGCCGTCAAAGATTAAAGCTGGTCCAAAATGACTCAAATTGTTGGGGTGCTTTAAAAATTTGAAACAATGAGAGGAAGTATGGTGATGTAGTCTCCCTCTTGTGATCAGCTACAGAACTGAGAATGGTATTTTGAAGAGAAAATTCAAAAACAAATGTCCCTAAGATTTAACTTGCCTGAACATGCACCTGGTTTTGTCCAGCTTTATCAAAATGCAGAGTCAAGAGGCTATGTTATTTAGCTGGGCAGTTCTACATAAGCTTTCAATTTTAATCCTCAATGATAATGCAGATGAGTTTTGTAGCATCTCTTACACCTTTACAAAGAAAGCCTTAATAAAATGGGATTAGTTATTCTCATCCATTTCATCTATAAGGTGATGATTTTATTAATCCCTGATTTTAAAAAGTTGAAATGGAACATTTCTATTTTTCAGCTCACCACTTGTTCTCTGCTGTACATTGAAAAGAGTGATTAAGTCATAATTAATCACATTCAGATTTATACAGAATGCAGAGATTAGAGCAGCAAGAAGTGGGTAGATCACAAAAAAACCCAAGGCTAATTCTGAGCTTGTCTTATCCTGACCGTTGATACAGGCTTTTGGCTTTCAGCCTTCGTGACATTTATGTCTGTGCTCCATCTGCCGTGACTTTCCCTGTTGTGAGTTCCCCAAAGTTCTGCAAGAGGGCTACAGCTTTCAAAACTTCCTGCCCAGCTGCCGTTGCTTGCCCATTTCATGGAAACCAGGCTGACGCTGGCTGACTGGGATTCTGGCCGTTAAGTGTGATGCTCTTCACATCCTCCCCGTTCCCTTCTCCTCTGTCCGATCCACACCCATGGCCAGAGAAAAAGTCATAGCTCTACATTGGGTGGAATTTGTCTGACCAGTTTTGAAAGCATGTGACAGTGCTATAGTCGTGGTATTCGAAGCCACCATGTTGCACCCGCAGCCCGAAGAGTGCAGCGTGTTACCTGCCCCGCTTTGCAGGCAGTGCGACGTTGGAGATTGGGCTTCTTCCTGCACGTGCTGCTCACTGAGCCAAAGGCAAATCGCACGGGTTTACTGAACCGGTGCTACGGATTGCTGTGTAACCACCTCCTCCGTGTTGGTTTGTTTCTAACGGAGAAGCCCTGTTACCGGGGGGAGGAGGGGGAAGTAAAAATCATCCTTGTGCATTGCAGATCCTTCTCCAGGGTGGTATGTGGCCCCCAAAAACCACAGGACCAGTTCTCCAGCCTTTCTGTGGTCAGAGCTGCCGTTCACCTCGGTAGCAATTCTTCGGCAGTAGCCTTTCTGGACTGACTTCTCTGTATTGACTGTTGCTGGCTGGCAGTATGTAGTAACCCATTTGTATTTTCAAATCCGTTGTCTTTGTTACAAAAAATGCAGTCTTTCCTCCTTTCTGAAAAAGAAACTGGTCTCAAGTGAGCTTGCAAAAATCGCTGTAAAATTAAGATATGCATTAAGTAAAAGTCGGAATTACACAGAAGGCCTTGCAGATCTTTAAAGAGGATTAAAGGGATTAGCATTTGGCTGTAGGTAAGGATGTTCAGTACTGGAGATAAAGACATGATTAATGGCTAATAACAGAAAATGATACATGAAGGACCCTCTCCCCCCTGCAGTATTTCTGTTGAATGTGCTCCCTCCTCTGAATTTCTCAGAAAAGATTAATGTATTTTCATATTCTAGCTGGTACCAGACGTAATAAGGTATGATATGCAACACACATTTCAGATGAAATGTTGCCGCAGTGCTCAGCCCCGAAGTTGAATAGAGAATGCCAGAGTATGTGCAGTGGTTCTGGAAGAAAGCAGGACAGAAAATATCCCAATTTATTGCAAACTTTATTTCGGTATTTAGCTGATGAAATATGAAAGTGGCTGAGAGAACCTGAAAACCTGCTGTTGAGGTTGGCTGGCATTATTTGTTGCGTGACCTTCCTGAGCACCAGCTTCTTCCAACCGTTGGGTTGAGCATAGAAGTGCGGCATCTTTAAAAAGTGATCTGCTATAATTTTTTTTTTTTTTAGAGTCTCATTTTCAGATGATGTTTGGTACAATGGAAACGTGTCGGTTTTCATTCCGTAGTGCAGTTTAATGCTCTTTGGCAGCACACTGAAAGCATTCCTCCGTTGGAGGGATGGAGGTGCCTTCGGCAGCAGAACGTTGGATGTGTACTTGGAAAGCAGCCGATTCCCGGTGCAATACAAGGCCCGGATTTGGTGAGCTCACGAGTTTCATTAATTCACCTTTAAACAAAAGGAACTTGAAAGAACTTGGCACTAACGAGAGGAAATACAAATTTCACAGCCTGCTTTCCTCTGGCACATCTAGTTAGCTTTTCCTTCTCATGTGGTGGTCAGTTGCCAGTCAGCCTCCAGTGACTGAACAGGAGAGCAGAAGACATCCTGCACTGGCAAGGGATGGAGAAGTCTTTCATCTCGAATTTCTATGAAACGATGTGATGGAGTATTGAAGCTATTGAATGTTACGGCTCTTTGGCTTGCGGATACACTGGCTTCTGTCTGCTGACAGACTTCTCTGTGTACTTCATTTGTTTCTGATGACATAATTTTAGTTTCCCATAGTACTGTGAGCGCAAATAGAAATGGGAATGCACTGTAACATGGTGTGTAATAAATGTGTTATTTTAGTCCTATGTGTTTTCTTTCTAAACTGCATGTAAATTCTTGATTCCAAGAAATCTAAATGATATACAAACAAATGGCAAGAAACAGAGACTAGAATTACTTGGGCTTAGATGCTGCGATCATTTTTCAAACCTACCTGGGCAGAAGCTCAGTCACTGATAGCTGGAATCACAGTATTTGAAGTCCTATTATTCTGACCACTACTGCTTAAGCACATTCTTAAACCCATTCCTAATCAGTACTGTAATTAGATCAGAATTCAGGAAAGCGTGTGCTTGTGTACTTGTCACAGAGAGTGATGCTGTCCTGAATTGATGCCATTAGCGCATGCTTAATTTGCACTAATTTCAGTAATGAGTGTTCAGTAGCTCAAAAGATTGAACATTAAGGGTGTGAGCCAGAGCCTCTTCAGTAAGAAGTTTTGCCACTGAAAGAGAGGGACCCAGGAGGAGAAATTGCCAGAAAGGCAGAGAGGTGAAAGTCTGGGGAAGCTGTTTTATACTGCACCGATCTTAGGCAAGTCCTGAGATGTATTTTTCAAAAAAAGAGACTTTTCCTTGGTATTTCTGTACAGTCTTCGCCACTTGTCGGTTTTAGTAGTGAGTACAACTCTGTGTGTTATTTTTTTGGTAGGGTTTTGTCTATGATTGTACCTCACTGATCTTCAGTGCATGTCTTCCGTCTCTGAACCGGTCTGTTTTATGTGGTGGCAGTGCAACCAAAGCATGAGTGCCGGGTAACGTATTTTATATTTACATGTTGATGTGCTTCAAAGGCTTTAACCTTACCCAGTTTTCTGACATTCAGAGACGTAGGATTGTGTAAGGAGAGTGACCTCCAACGTGGTTTTTAGAATTTCCTGTTGCTTACTTGCTATGGTAGTAAAAGATTTGTTTAAAATTGGTGTATGAACTGTGCTTTCTAATTTATGAACATCCTTGACCTTTGAATTGAAAGCCCAACGGGAGGAATCTGGATTTAAATATCTGTCTGCTGAAAGTAAGATACGTTTTGTTCATCAGTCATCTTTTCAGTTTACTGTTTCCAAATTCCTGAGAATTAGTGCAACTATACGTAACTTAAATTCCTTTAAATAGTTGTTCATATATATTTTTTTAATTCATTGTCTTTTCAGTTATAAGTGATCTTTTATGTTTGTGAAATAATACTGTATTTTGTAGTCGTTATAATAGATACAGAGGCTAGAAACTAGCGTCGAATTCTTCAGCTAAAGAATAGAAGGCCGGGAATTAGAAAGAATTTCTGTGCTTCCTTTTCTGAAAAAGCTCAGTGAACGTCCACGTGCCCTGATGAATGCTCTCTGGGGCAGACTGATGCGTGGGGAGAGGCAGAATATTCTCTGAGCTTTAGAAAAGGCCCCTGCCTTGGCTCATCCCGTGAGCGCTACCCAAGCGGTTCAAGTCAAGGAGAGGAGTAGACCTGTCCTTGCTGCCTCAGTCGCCTCTTGCTTCTGCTTCACTTGTTCCAGCAGCAGCAGTTGCAGAGCCGTGTTGCCATATGAATCAAAACCTGAAAGGTTATATTGATTTTACTCTTTTGCAAGCTGATGTTTCAGCCAGATGGGTGGGATCATCTGACGCAACGTGCAAGACTGGGGCCGTTTGTTCTGGTCCAAGATGGGTGACGGGAGCTTGCAGCTGGAGGAAGAGGGCTGGCTTCTTCCAACGGGCGCGTTCCGTTCCGCCGAGAATCTGCGCCGAAAACCGGTGTGGGAGAGGGGAAAAATGGGGAGAAAAGGTCCTGGTGGGAAGCAGTTCCAGAATCCAGTGTCACGGATCTGATTGACTGATATTTAGTTAATAGGCTTCTCACTGACATCTGTGATAATGCTCTTCATTTCCCTGCAACATAATTAAATCTCTTTTTTTTTTCATTAAAAAAGAACAACAACAAAACTCTGCATCTCCTGTGCATCAGTTACAGATGGAATGAACAACAGACAGTTATCTTGAGTGATCAGTCTGGTGAAATGTCAGACAGAATATCAGAAATCAGGTGAAATCAGAAACAGGTTCATTTTTTTCTCCTTTTATTATCAATGATAAGGCTATTTTAAAAATTGTTCAGGATTTATTAACACAATAGACACTGGGAAAGAGCTAGTACCCGGGTATCCACACCACTGTTAGTGCCCTTGTGGGCTACAACATTTGGGAATGGAGACCTGACCCAAGGTGTGTTCAGTCCTTGAGTCCTGCTCTCCTTCACGGAGTGGGAAGGGTGGGTTGTCATCTCGTCAGGCGTGAACCAGGGTAGCTGGTGTGCTCCAGGGAGGCTGCGAACAGGCTCTGGTTAAAAGGAAGGGTGGTTTCTGCCTGCCAGGCTGTGATTTGAAACCGGGCACGTGCTTCCCTTCGAAGATCGTAGAATCACAGGACGATTTCGAAGAACGCACGCGAAGATGGGTGTGAACCGTGGCTTCCCGAGTGATGGAGAAGCATCCCATCGCTGGGGGCCTGTCTTTGCCTGGGACCGGTTTCACTGAGGTGAGCGTGCTGTTGCGAGGCACCGAGGTGTTCCCTGAGGGGTATGGGGACAGACGTGTGATTGCCCTCCCGGGCAAGGGGTCCAAGCCTTGTGACTAGGCTCAGTGTGGGGGGTCCCAGTTGGCTTTTGGATCTGTTATGATGCTAGTGAAAAGGCAGTGAATACCGAACTTTTGATGTCATTTACTAGTAAATCTCACTGAGAAAGCCAGAGCGTTACTAATGAGTTAGAGGAAACCTCAGACAGCCCGTGGAGATGGGTTAGCTGAAGTTGTAGAGGCTGAAGGAACCAGCCCTTTTTGTCGTGGGTGGCTCTTCTTGCCCACCAATTTTTAAGAAGATCTTACGAGCTTCATAGCATTTTAAGGAAAAAAAATCTCTAAAATTACTGGACAATCTCATTCCCCTTCATAGTGACCAATCCTGCTTTGCCTGTAAATTTTGGTTATGGTAGATCAACATTACTTGAGCTGTGTGAGGAGAGGTGCAGGGGACGTAAGACAGAAAACCTGCGAACCGTTCCACCTTGTTCTTCCTCTCAGTTCCTTTTCTTAGTCAAGAGTTCCAGAAGAGTGGGTGTATGGCACGTGTAAATGGGGACAATTTCACTACTGACAACAGGGCCCCAGTCCCAGTAGCTGACAGGATCAAGAGAGGCAGGAGTCTGCTTGCAGTGGTTAGGCTTCTCTTCCATAACTCTTTGTAGTAGCTGCTCTTCCACACACCTCTGCATGCCTGCCTGAGACTCAGGCGTTTTTCAGGTTGGAAGCAATTCCTTGGTGTGTTTCTAGCTTCACAGAACGATCTTTATCATCATGGTTTGAGGCTTGCTGTGTTCCGAATAACAGGTTTCCCCTTGACGTTTCCCAGTCTGGACCCTGCCTTGCCACCCACCGTGGGAAGGGTGGTTTCCAGCCGGTTCAGCTGAGGAGGTGGACTGGCTCTGCAGGGTGGCATGAAGAGTGCTTTGTCATTGAGCCTTGGAAAGGTTGGGGTCTGTTAACAGATGCTTATAAAATGCTTATAAATATCTGAAGGGTGGGTGTCAGGAGGATGGGGCCAAGCTCTTTTCAGTGGTGCCCAGTGACAGGACAAGGGGCAACGGGCACAAACTGAGGCACAGGAAGTTCCA
>Ga0181612_163294_pt1 | contig 10562 bp, 9 predicted proteins | sample HoacroProtozoa21_FD_119630 | JGI IMG/M metagenome (GOLD analysis project Ga0181612, IMG submission 119630) | Hoatzin crop microbial communities from Cojedes, Venezuel. Combined Assembly of Gp0051906, Gp0051904, Gp0051908
GCTTGCAGGCAAGACGCTGCAATTCACAGGTACCGTGGATGAGAACAGAGACGCCACAAACGAAGAGATTGAAAGACTTATAAACATCCAAAATGGGCACGATGACGAGTGCGGTTGCGGATGCGGGCATCATCATGACCACGAGCACGGCGAGGGTTGCTGCGGAGGACACCATCACGACCATGAGCACGGCGAAGGATGCTGCGGAGGACACCATCACGACCATGAGCATGGCGAGGGATGCTGCGGAGGACACCATCACGACCATGAGCATGGCGAGGGATGCGGATGCGGGCATCACCACGACACAGAAAAAGAATAAACAAGAGCTGTATAATAGGTTATGAGCAATATTTTCGGACAACGGTTCACACTCACCACGTTCGGTGAAAGCCACGGAGAAGCCATAGGAGGCGTCGTGGACGGCATGCCGGCGGGAGTGTTTATCGATGAGGATTTTATACAAAGTGAGCTGGCAAGGCGCAGGCCCGGACAAAGCAGTATCACCACAGGAAGGCAAGAAGGCGACCACGTGGAGATACTCAGTGGGGTGTTCAACCAGCTATCCACAGGGGCTCCGATAGGGTTTATTGTGCGCAACACCAACCAGAGGTCGGGAGACTACGACAATATGCGCGACCTCTTCAGACCCTCACACGCCGACTACACCTATTATATAAAATATGGTATCCGCGACCATCGTGGAGGCGGACGCTCATCGGCACGCATCACCATACCAAGGTGTGTGGCCGGAGCACTCGCCAAACTCGCTCTCGCAAACCTTGGCATCTCTGTCAAGGCATATACCTCGCAAGTGGGAAATATCGCCTTAGAACGCGATTACAGGCTCTATAACCTGAATAATATCGACGACAACGACGTGAGATGCCCCGACCCGGTGAAAGCAGAGGAGATGAAACAGCTCATCATGCAGGTGAAAGCCGAGGGAGACACCATCGGAGGCGTCATCACGTGCATTGTGAAAGGATGTCCGGCAGGGCTTGGAGAGCCGGAAGCCGGAAAACTGCACGCCATGCTCGGAGCTGCCATGCTGTCGATTAATGCCGCAAAAGGTTTTGAATACGGCGACGGCTTCGACTTCGCCACAAAAAGAGGCAGTGAGGTAAACGATATCTTCACCAACGAACAAGGGCGCATAACCACCAAAACCAATCACAGCGGTGGAATACAGGGAGGTGTGAGCAACGGACAGGACATAGTGATGAGAATAGCATTCAAACCCGTGGCCACGCTCCTGCGACCACAGCCCACCATCGACACGGCAGGCAATGACACCATCTTGCAAGCCAAAGGGCGGCACGACCCCTGTGTGCTGCCAAGGGCAGTGCCTATCGTGGAGGCCATGGCGGCAATGACAATCCTCGACGCATGCCTGCTGAACAAAACAGTGCATATTTAATAAGCAAAAAGAGTTCATACGCATCTGTATGAGCTCTTTTATATTAACTGCAAATCGGCTCGCCGATTTGCCACCTATTCCGCTGCACCTATTATTTCTTGCACTGAGCGGCAACTATGCCGGTCGAGCCAGTCGTTTATACCTTGTATTATCTTAGGACATACCATCGGGTCGATGAAATTCGCCGTACCCACCTCCACAGCCGTCGCTCCGGCCATGAGAAACTCTATGGCATCCTCTGCAGTCATAATGCCTCCTAAGCCCACCACAGGGATTTTTACGGCGTGAGCCACCTGCCACACCATCCTCACTGCCACAGGCTTCACAGCGGGACCGCTGAGACCTCCAGTGCGAATGCTTAGCAATGGCTGGCGGCGCTCTATGTCGATGGCCATACCCATGAGCGTGTTGATGAGCGACACGGCATCAGCACCCTCATCCTCGCAAGCCCGTGCAATCTCAGCTATGTCGGTGACATTTGGCGAGAGTTTCACTATAAGTGTCTTGCCGTATGCCTGTCTCACGGCCTTAACCACCGACTTGGCGGCTGTCGCCGACACCCCGAAAGCCATACCGCCATCCTTGACATTAGGACAGGAGATATTAAGCTCTATGGCGTGGATGTTCTCAAGCTCGTTCACGCGTGCCGCGCATTCCGCATAGTCCTCCGGACTGCTGCCACTCACGTTCACAAGCATCTCCGTACCTATATTCTGTATCTCAGGGTATATGTGTTTGCAGAAATAATCCACGCCTTTATTTTGAAGTCCCACGCAATTGAGCATGCCGTGGGCGGTCTCCACCATTCGCGGGTAGTCATTGCCCTCACGCGGGTGCAGGGTGGTGCCTTTCACGATGATGCCTCCCAACTGCTCCAAAGGGAAGAAGTCGGCATATTCCAGTCCGTAGCCAAAAGTGCCAGAGGCTGTGAGCACTGGGTTTTTCAAACCCAAGTTGCCTATTTTAACATCTAATTTTGCCATATATCGTTTATGAATTATCTTTACATTTTTTATTGCTCATAACGGCAGCTGTCTTGTACTTTCTTCATTTTCTCCTACTGCCGCCGGCCACCTTATATTATATAGTTTTCAGTTAAGCCAGAGCAATCTTTTGGTGTTCATCACCGGTCCTTCCGTACACACGCATACATTGCCTTTTGTTGTTTTCTCCACGCAGCAGAGGCAGGCTCCTAATCCGCAAGCCATTTTGTTTTCGAGCGACACCTCGCACTCTGTGGATGTCTTGTGGCTATATGCGGCCATTGCCTGCATCATAGGTTTCGGACCGCAGCACTGTATGATGTCGAAGGTCTCCTTTTGTAATACGGAGTGGTTGGTAACAAATCCTTTCTCTCCCTTGCTGCCGTCTTCAGTGGTGAGCATCACCCTTCCATATTTCTCGTATTCCTCAAGCAGCAGCAAGTCGGTGTCTTTCCTTCCTCCGAGCAAGAACACCACTTCGCCTCCTTGGTCGTGCACTCTCTTTCCTTGGAAGAGCAGCGGGGCCACTCCCACGCCTCCTCCCACGAGCAGGTGCTTGCCAGAGGTGCCGGCCTCCCACTGGTTGTCGCTTCCCGACACAATCGAGAAACTATTGCCCAATGGCAGTACACAATTGAGCCTGTCGCCGGCCTTAAGAGCGGCGATGGCCTTGGTGCCTGGCCCTATCGCAGCCACGAGGAGCCACATCTCATTTCGCTCCTCATCGTAGAAATTAATAGAGATAGGGCGGCGTAAGAACGTGGCTGGTGAGTTTTCCACCTTCACCTGCACAAACTGCCCCGGAAGCATCTCCGGAAGTTTCTCTTCACTACCCAGTTTCAGATGCACATACTTGTCGTTCAAACGCTCGATGGAGCTGACAGTTAAATCCAATTCATATTTTCTCATACTTCATCCTTTTGCGATATTGCCGCCCTCGTAAGTTGCCTGAACAAGGGTTTTTACGGGTATTTCTAACCGCTCAAAACTCCGATTTTTCGGGCAGATATGCGAGTGCGCCGCAAATATCGTTTTTTTCAGCTTGCAAAATTACACATTTTTTTTGGAAAACTCGCTATTTTAAAGGAAAAAATAGCAAATTTTCTTCTTCACGATTTTTCACCAAAAAAAATAATAAACGAGCAAGCTCGAATGGAAAATGGATAATGAAAAGCGACTACGTCGCATGGAAAATGGAAAATGGAAAATGGATAACTGCGGCTTCGCCGCTATCGCCGGAACGGCGATATAATTGTCAACCTTCCGGTTTAGCGAGAGCAAAGGAAGCTCGCTTTCTTTGCCGAGCGTGAGGAAGGTCGGCGTAGCCAATTGTCAATTGTTAATTGTCAATTATCAATTATCCACTGGTCTGAACGTCTCAAAGGTCTGGTCGTCGAAATAGACTCTGATCTCTGCGATTTTCCGTGAATGTTTGTCAATATTTTTCACTACCACCAGATTTTCATTTTCCGTCTCATTTGAACCGAAATCGAGCATCAGCTCCTCTTTTTGGGGAGTTGGCTTCGTATTTGACTTGATGGCTGGATGCGCTGTTACTGTATCCTCTTGATGCTCCGCATCTTCGTCTCCAGTGGGGTGGAGAGGTGGTTGTGCGGCATCTCCCTGAATCATGCTTCCATTTCCGAAAAGCAGCCAGTCGGTGCTAATTTCGGGTATTTTCGCCTTTATGGCTTCTACTATATTTAAGGTGGGACGCGTGCGCCCGTTAAAGATACTACTAAGGGAGGCAGGTGAAATTCCTATGAAATTTGCGAAATTTATCTGGGCCATCCCTTTGTAGTCCATCACCTCTTTAATCCTGTTCTTCATTGCTAAAATCGACTTTTTTCGTTTGATGTTACAAAGGTAAACAAAAAATTTGGATTTACAATCAAAATTGCAAATTATTTATGATTTTAAAGTTTATATTTAGAAATTTAAAGATTTACAATTGTGATACGTCCGACTGGACAGGTGGGGTCAGGTATGTAAATCTCAAAAATTAATGAATTTTATTTTACAAAGGTTTTCTATAGGTAAAACTTGTAAAATATTGGTTTTTAGTAATGTATGGTCGAAATATACAGTTTTGGTTTTGCAAATTTAGGTTTTTACACCTGAATTCACCCCTATATTATGGGGTTTTGGCTTTAAGTAAACACTACAAAGTACTGGGTTTTAGGTTTTTACAGATATTATCAAAAGTTGCATATTTATAAAATTCAGTTTTTGAAATTTAGTTTTATAAATTCAAATCGATTTTTACGAATTTAAATTCTTGGATTTTATTTAGTTTTGTAAAATTTACAAAATATAGCCTTTCAGTTTTATAAATCTGAATAGCGGGTGTTTTTCGGATTTGTAATTGTTAAAAAATAAAAAGTGCCTTTTTCGGGGGTCTGAAAACGGTCAAAAAAAAGCGTTTTGCGAATATTTTGGGCAGCGGTTCAGGAAGCCACAAAATATTTGAGTTTTGAGTGATTAAAAAAAGTGGCAAACACTCTATTACTCAAGTGTTTACCACATTTTTTCTTCTCCGCCACGAAGGTCTTTTTTAAAGCGTTCTATAAGTTAAAAAGTCTTTAATGAAGTATGTAAAATACCAGTTCTTGCAGTAATTGCCCTGCATCGGTATTCGGATTATCCAAACCTTTCATCTTTGCATCTGTTTCTCTGAGCTTATTTATAATTCCCATGACTTTCGTGCCTGTGAAGTTGCGCATCCCGGTGAGATAGTCCTTCGTCTGCCATGACGATTTGAGTTCTAAAAAGTCGGCGAGTCCCTCGGCGTCTTTTCTGGGTGAATAGTATGCCATCATCAGATTTTTGAAATAATTGAAGAGCAGTGGCACCGACAGGAAAAGTCCCTGCCCTTTCGGATTGCTGATGAAGTATTTCACGATTTGGTTTGCTTTGTAAACATTTTTCTCAATCAAAGCATTCTTCAATTCGAAGGTGTTGAAGTCCTTGCTCACCCCTATTTTCGCCTCCACCATTTCCGGTGTCACCCTTCTGTTGTTTTCATCCATGCCGATGAGGAGTTTGTCGAGTTCTCCTGTGAGTCTGCTCAGGTCGCTTCCCACGAAGTTGGCTATCACCTCTGTGCTTTTTGGGTCGATGCTCACATTTTTATCCTTGAGGTATTTCTGTATGAATTGCGGCAGTTGCCAGTCTTTGATCTTTGCGCTTTCCAACACCACTCCCCTGCTGTTGATGGCTTTGAAAATTGCAGAGCGGCGGTCCATGGTGCCGTTTTTATAGCAAAGCACGAGCATGTTTGGACTGTTTTCCACCTTTTCCAAATATTTCTGCAGCGGCTCCCATTGTTTGATGCTTTGCGCCTCTTTCACTATCACCACCCTTCTCTCGGCCATCATTGGAAATTGCCTTGCCATGTCAGCTACGGATGCCGCATCCACAGTTTTTTTGTCAGATGCGAACACCACATCCTGATTAAAGTCTCTTTCCTCTGGCGAGAGCACGTTGTTGGCGATATACTCGCTCACCTGGTCGATATAATAGTTTTCCTCGCCCATAAGCAGATACACGGGCTTATATCGTTTGGCCCTAAGGTCGGCCATCACGTCGGCGAATGTCGTTTTTGTCTTTTCTGCCATGTTTTTATACTATAATTGTCATCTTTATATAATAGGGCATCTTTGCCCCTTTAAGCTATTTTTTCCTCAGTTTTTTCTGTTTTCTCGTTAAAAATCGCTACCTTTGCACCCGTGTAGCGGGTATGGTTTCGATTTCCGCTTGCAAAAATACAAAAATGTCTCGATTAAACCTACCAAATTTTGAAATAAAATCAAAAGAAATTGCCGGCAAGGCATATATTTTTGATATTTTGCGCCAGAAATACGTTGTTCTGACGCCGGAGGAGTGGGTGCGCCAGCATTTTGTGCATTACCTTATAGAGCATTTAGACTACCCTCAAGGTCTTATGGCCAATGAGGTGGAGCTGCAGGCCGGCGAGAAGCGTATGCGATGCGACACGGTGGTTTATGACCGTGATTTACGGCCCCGGATGATTATTGAGTATAAGAAGCCTGACATACCTCTGACCGAAAAGGTTTTCAACCAGGTGGTGTCGTATAATATACTCCTTCATGTGGAATACCTTATCGTGTCGAATGGCATCCAACATATATGCTGCAAAATCGACTATGACAAGCAGAGTTATGAATTTCTGCCTGACATTCCCAAGTTAGTTATCGACTGATAAAAACACGAGTCTGGAAAATCATAGTTTTCCAGACTCGTATTTTATGCTTATTAATATAATTACTCAGCCGGGGTCTCAGCTGGGTTCTCAGCCAGTTTCTCTGCAGCCTTTTTCTTTGTGCTGCGTTTCTTCTTTGGTTTTGTCTCCTCCGCTTTTGCCTCTTTCACTCCTGCGAGCTCCGGGTCAATGAGTATTCTTCCGCAATATTCGCACACGATGATTTTCTTGTGCATCTTAATGTCGAGTTGTCTCTGTGGCGGTATTTTGTTGAAGCAACCTCCGCAAGCATCTCTTTGCACATACACCACTCCGAGGCCGTTGCGCGCGTTCTTGCGTATGCGTTTGAAAGAAGTGAGGAGCCTGGGCTCTATTTTCTGTTCCAGCTCTTTTGCCTTCTCTATGAGTTTGTCCTCTTCGGCCTTGGTCTCATCGATAAGTTCCTGAAGCTCTCCGTTCTTCTCTTTGTAATCTTCTTCTTTTTTCTTGAGAGTCTCCTTAACCTCTGCCAGACTTTTTGTTTTCTTCTCAACATCATCCTTTGCCTCTTTGATTTTCTTCTCGCAGAGTTTTATTGCGAGGTTCTGATAATCTATCTCCTTAGTGAGAGTGTCATACTCGCGGTTGTTTTTCACGTCGTCGAGCTGCTGTTTGTAACGTTCCACCTGTTGTTTGGCAACAGTCATTTCTCCTTGATTCTTATTTGAAGCAGCTTTAAACTCAGCAATATCCTGCTGTATTTTCTCCACTCTTACCTTGAGACCCACAATCTCGTCGGCGAGGTCTTGAACTTCCAAGGGCAGCTCACCTCTTACGGCCCTTTTCTTGTCGATTTCTGAAAAATAAACCTGAAGCTGATACAAGTTCTTCAGTTTGTCCTCTACTGGCATTTCTGCCGGATCTTTTTTTGCCATAACTCAAATAAAATTTAATATTGTTGCTTTAATAAAAATCTTTACAAATAGACGATTGGATTTGTGCTCTGCTCCGTTATTATCGCCTTCACCTGCGGGAAGTGCTCATTGATGATGCTTTGGAATATTTCGGGTGTGAAATGCTCCGTCTCATAATGTCCTAAAACCACGAGTTGCATTTGCTGCTCCATGCCCGCATATTCGTGATATCTCATTTCCCCGGTGATGAATGCGTCGGCGCCTTCTTTAAGTGCGCTGGCAGCGAGGAACGCCCCGGCCCCTCCGCATATCGCCACGGTCTTTACCGGCCGCAGGAGCAATTCGTTGCAACTTGCCGTCTGCGCCTCAAGAGCCTTTTTCGTCATTTGAATGAACGCCTTAGCCTCCATCGGCTCTGGCAGCGTGCCAATGGCACCCTCCCCGCCCTCGGCTCCTTCCACCGTGCGGGTGTTAAACAGTCTCACGTCTTTCAGGCCCAGTTTCTCGGCAATCTTGAAGTTCACACCACCCCACGCGGCATCCATATTCGTGTGCATCGACACCACGGTGACATGATTCTCGATGGCCAGCATCACGGCACGCTCCACCGGATTGGAGCCGGTGATATGCTTGAGGGCATGAAAAATCAATGGGTGATGGGACACAATGAGATTGCATCCTTTCTCTACTGCCTCCTCCACTATGGAGGGGGTAACGTCTAAACACAATAATACCCCTGAAACTTCCGTCTCTGTTAATCCGCATTGCAGGCCGGCATTATCGAAGCTCTCCTGCAAGGGCAGAGGCGCAAAATGGTCAAGGGCATCTATTATTTCCCGTATCTTTACGCTCATATCGGGTGCAAAGGTACGAAAAAATTCCGAAGTTGATACCCCAAAATCATTAAATTACATTTATTTAACTAAAAATCGACACCATAAATCCCAAATTGCCGTTTTTTGATTTATAAAGGTTACAATGCGCACGCTCGCGCGTCCTTATAAGAAAGTGTGTACAAATCAGCATTTATGTAAAACAAATTATACTACGAAAATGAGAAAGGAACTACTTTTAGGATGTGCTCTCCTTGGCTCTATAGGAGCCACGGCACAGAGCATCGATTTCAATTTCGCCAACAAGCAAGACAATGAGGTGCTTGAGCCCGACTTCATCGGATGGGCACCGGCACAGGTGAAAAGCGAGACCAAGTCGTTTGATGACTACGGACTCACCATCACCGTGGAGGCGACAGGCAACGCCGACGTGATGCGCACGCAGTGGCACAAAAACACATGTACGGCAGGTAAGAACGGACAGACAGGACTACGGCTTCTTGGCGATGGTGTGGTGGCATTCATCGCCGACGGCACCGACACGCCCAACCAGACGACCACAGCGACATCCCTGCAACTCATCATCAAAGGATTTGAGGCAGGCACCCACTCCGTGATGGCATACCACGTGTGGAAAGACCCCAAGACGGGCGAGATGCCGAAGATAAATGTGGAGGTAAACGGCACGATGGCACAAGAGGGGGTGGAATACTCGAATGTGCAAAGCACCGCCTCAGACCTGAAGATGTCGGACGCCTCGTACTCTTACGTGGAGTTTGATGTCGCAGAGGGCGACTCCGTGATCATCACCTACTCCACAGCCCCCGAGCCGGGCGTCAAATACCAGACGACCTGTATGATGCTCAACGGCATCATCATCGACGAGTCGCCATACCGTGCCGCCGACCCCGAGCCGGCAAACAAAAACTTCCACTACGACGGCGACGACGGCATCGTGGACTTCTCCTGGACACCGGCATCGGTGGCAGTGAGCCACAAACTCGTGTTCACTACCGACTCCGCAGAGGCTGCCACATCGACAAACTATGTGTATGAGGGCACCGACGCCGCTTATCAGGCAAGCGGACTCACAACATCACAGTATTACTACTGGAGAGTTGACGAGATTGACGCCGAGGGCAACGTACACACCGGAGCGGTATGGAGCTTCCGCCCGCGCCAGCTGGCATTCCCCGAGGCAGAGGGATACGGAAGGTTCGCACAAGGAGGTAGAGGAGGTATCGTATATCACGTTACATCCCTCTCCGGAGCCAACGAGCCGGGAACACTCACCTACGGACTCTGCTCACTCACAGGACCGCGCTACATCGTGTTTGACGTGAGCGGCATCATCGAGCTCGACTTCAGCTCATACTTCACAAAACCCTACGCCACCATCGCCGGACAGACAGCACCGGGCAAGGGCATCTGCATCAAGGCTTCCAACATCAATATCGGAAGCGACGTCATCTGCCGACACATCAGGTTCAAACGCGGACTCGGCGTGTATGGCGAGAACACCGGCAACGCCATGGGTATGTCGGGAGCCGACCACGCTATCGTGGACCACTGCACGGCAGCCTGGGGAACCGACGAGACAGTGTCGGGACGCGGAGCACTGAACATCAGCTTCCAGTACTCGATGATTGCCGAGGCTCTCGGCATCGCAGGACATAAGAACTACGCCGACGGCACCAACCACGGATACGCAGCAACCATCGACGGACAGGTGGGCTCATGGCACCACAACCTCCTCGTGCACTGCGCAGGACGTAACTGGAGTATGGGTGGCGGAATGGCTGCCGGCAACATTCCTATCGGAGGCCTCGACCTCTTCAACAACGTGGTGTATAACTGGAACAGCCGCACCACCGACGGCAACTGCCACGCCGTGAACTTCGTGAACAACTACTACAAGATGGGAGCCGACACAAGGAAGACCATCCTCTTCACACAAGACTTCGAGGACGTGATTGGCGAGGGAGGCGTTGACCAGGCATACATCAGCGGAAACATCCGTGAGAACAAAAACCACTCGCTCTCCACCGACGCTAAAAACGACACCTACAATGCCACCGGCAACATCCCCACCACCTACGAGTATGTGGTGAGCGAGCCGCTGCACGAGTCATACGCTACCATCCACACAGCTAAAGACGCGATGAAAATCGTTACCAGCTATGCCGGAGCAACAATGCCGGTGCGCGACGA
>Ga0181612_116805_pt1 | contig 10561 bp, 8 predicted proteins | sample HoacroProtozoa21_FD_119630 | JGI IMG/M metagenome (GOLD analysis project Ga0181612, IMG submission 119630) | Hoatzin crop microbial communities from Cojedes, Venezuel. Combined Assembly of Gp0051906, Gp0051904, Gp0051908
AGTCAGGCCACACAAAAATTGTAGTGGGCTGTGCCAAGCAAAATTCCCAGGTTGTTGGTTTCTGTGGGGAATAATTGCCAAATGGGGCAATTCATTGAAACTTCAGCTATTAGGTTTCCTGCTTTCCCTATAAACTTTTACAAAACAGGTATTTCAAAACAGTCTAGTCCACATTCAAAATACTTCTTCATTGCAAGTATTTCTTTTCAGCAGCACACAGTTGGAGCTCCAGGAATAAGCAGCAAAGCCACGGCATCTGCAAACTCTCTCCTCCTTTTTCTGAATATTGTGCAGTCCTTACATTTGAATTTCACTTCTTTTCTTGGTTTCCCAGTCTTCTAGTGTTACTTTAATGCAAGTGCCTAGTTGTTAGTAGAACATTTATTGCCAACCATGTCCTTGAACCAGCCTCATGCTTCAGACTAACACAATAAAACCAAACCTCAAGACTCTCTCTCACACAAATGTGCACAGACCAATTGGGTCTGGTTAGTGCTTGTTTCATTTTTATTTTCATTTCATTTTTTCATCATGACTGTAAACCAAAATAAACCAAACAAAGGGAGTGAAACCACAAACAGCAATGTTCATGTAACACTTCAGCTGAAGTCTCCAAGAAAAGGAAAAATATTTCTCAAGTGAGCCTAAACTTTCACCCACATCCCTATAATTGCATGATAGCAGAGAACTCATTTGCTTGCAGAATTTTATATATGGATGTGCAATATTAGCTCTTGCAATATGAGTGATGCTCCGTAGGAAAATTAAGACAAACAGTTTTTATCTTCCCTGTAAACAGGGGGATGACAGGAAAGGGATGGGAAAAAAAAAAAAGCCTAAACTGGTCCAAGCAGGAGTCAAGGAGCTTAGCGTTGCAATACTCTATTTTGGAGCACGACAGTATTCAGCAAAACTTAAAATGAAAGATGTTCATTCAGATTGTATTGATCATCCAAAATGCTTCCAGGGAAATGCCACATGAGAATATTTAATTGTCCGTCCTTATCCAAAATACAGGAAAAGTAATATTTTTGCTTAGCTATTCTAGGACTACTCTTGCCCATCTGCTATTTGTTTATATTGTAGGTTTTCTTGCCATTACTGTGTGCTACATTTGATTTACTCAAAGATAATTGCCATATATCCCAAAACTTAATTCAGAAAAAAACTCTAAATGTTTATCCATTTTCCTTTCCCAAATGGATTAAGTTAATTTTTTATTCTACTTTTGCTTTTTGCAAAAGGAACTTTGTACTAGAAATGTGAATAGAAAAGGCTGAATTTTTCAGTTTTTGCACAGAGTAAGAAATTGCAATGCAAGCTTACCCAACATTTCCTTCAGTGCTGCTTCAACTGCCCTGATCTCTGTGACAACAAATGGTGGTTCTTGTGACAGGTGCAAACGTTTACTAGAATTTAATTTGAACACATCACATCATGTTGCATATTAAACAGCAAGAAAGGCAACATTGCTGGAAAACACTACACAAAACCATTATATCTATATTAATGTTGCCATGTCATCAGACATAAAAGATAAGTTTTTCACTCATTTGAAAAGACATTATTTGCTTTGCTAACTAAACCACTGCCACAGTGGCATTTTTTTTAGAATAACAGGTATGATCAGAAGAGCAACATGAAAGCGTGATTCCAGATTTTCTCTGCATTAGTCAGAATGGTGAACATAGAGACAAAATGCCAGAGAAACAAAACACCAGAGGCTCACAATAAAGGCCAGCTATAGGATGCCTCTGAATAGGGAGTCAGTGCTTTGTTGCAGAGTTAGTGTGAGGTAATCAAATATGTGATTTTTACAGTCAAGCCGTAAGTGCCTCTGTGTTGGACAAGTAGCCCTGTGCCCTGTACACAGAGATGCTGTCAATGAGAAGAACTTGCTCCGGGCATTGAGGAGATGTACGATCCCCATAAGTAACAGCAGAGAAGCCAATATTGTCTCTAGGTGAAAGTATTGCCTGAAGTGGCTCTTCTTTTAACAGGAGAAAAATAATCGCTTCACATGATAATTGTCAGCATATATTCTTCCCAAGTAATATCTGTATATGGTCTCACCTCTTGGAGTCTTGCCTTCACACTGAAGAAGAGGGCACTGGGACCACAAAGCAAAAGAGGAATGGTTTGCCCTTTTGTGAAGGTTGGTTTTGCGCTTTTTTTTCCCCCATTTGATAAGTAAAGAACAATAATTATAGAAGTAAAACCATAATCCCTTTCATTCCAGTTTGGAGAATTCTAAGACTTGGCAGAGCTATCTTCAGTTGCAAAGCATGCTAATTTATGGGTCCTTCTTCCTGTCCAACACCATCACTGACAGCCGCTCCATTTTAAGGTATTCTTTCTCCCTCAGTTTTTCAAAACCAGAAGAACTCTCCTTCTCCTTGCTATTCCCCGAGTCCCCTGGTACCATTATACCAAAATCTTGGGAACATGCTTTCTTTTCCCTCAGCTTTTCTTGAAAGGTTTGCAACATTTTCATCTGTTCAGCTTTTGACAAACAAAACACATTCTTCCAGTTTGTCACTTTGGAAAGGGGTGTTTATTTGAAGGACCAGAGCTAGAGACAGTATTTTCTGAAATGGCTGCTCACATGGCTGTCGTATAAACGGTTCCTTCCTTTATTTATGGACTTGCCCCAATCACAGTGTAACCGGCTAAACAGATTTGGACATGGCTTGACAGGTCTCTGCATTAACGCTGCTCAGCGTGACGTAGTCTCACTCCTCCCAAAACAAGCTAATGAAGCTCATTTCTCCATACGTCGAGCCCCTTCTGGGAGAAGACTAAAGGTCTAGCCTGAAAGTACAAACTCTGACACACAGCCTGATGTACTGCTCTTGCTAACCCAATCCTCTCATCATCACATCACTAAACAAATCTGGATTCTTGACTGAAAACAGAAATACATTTTCAACTTCCTTCCCCATCTACCCCCATCTATACTGACTCAACTGCCTAAATTTAGAGTTCAAAAAGCTTCTCAAAAAGAACTAATGAAAATTATGTGACTTTTTACACAATATATTAATTTGCTCTCTTTTTATTAAGAGGCTGTTTCAAAAATGGCTAGGGCTAAATTCCAAGAACTATAAAATCCTACACTAAGAGATGTGTAAGGAGAGCACGAGACATCTTCTATAAAAGATTTATAATTGGGAAGGTAAACGTGTCCATTTACCAAACTGACTAAGCTTACAGATGAAACAGCCTTACTAAATTAATTGAAAATATAAGCAGCACGATAGAGTTTGGAGCAGAGCTTTGGACACACACTCTTTGCAGTGATTACAGCTGTGGAACTGTGCCCATCATAACAACTGAAGTCAGATGAGGGACACATGTCGACAGGCCTGCTTGTACAGTCTGGCTCTTGCACACTGCGCTAGATACTCATTCTGATCTCAGTGGGAAAGCATGTGTTTGCAGAGTTGGCTTGAGCTGCACAAAGTTAAAATCTTTATTAAATTTTCTAGTTGGCCGTAGTCAGCAACAACTTTCAAACATGCTAAAAAAGTTTATTTTTGAAATCCAGATTTATACAGTGGAGTGCAGCACATGTTTTCTGAATCAGTGTTTCCCCCTCCTCCTTCCCTGTGGAGATCATCGCTGCAATTTTTCCAGAGCTGTTTAAGATTAAGACTCTAGCCCCCCTTTCAGAAATTCCAGTTTTTAACTGGCTATGATTCCTGCAGCATAACCGTTTACTACTACTGGTACTGTTCTTAATCTAAGTTTTTGGTTTAGATCAGTCCATGGTCAAGTGATACTTCTAATTCTGGATGAAGAGGTGCTACTTCAGGAAGGAAAGGTACAAGCAAAGATTTGAGGCTACAGCTACTGAAGTGCAGGCTGCTACGGGTAATTATATCTACAGAAACATTAATTGCTTCACATCTCAGGTCATTTTATATCAGAAAAATATCTAACTGAATTTCATTATAATGAGGGAATTTGCATGAAAGAGACATTGAAGTTGCAATGCTTGGCCCACGGTGTTTTTGAAATTGCCATGCTAAGTAAAATTCCCATTCTTTCAAAAAAATTCCAAAAGGTTAATTACCTTACTAACTGGATTAATCAGTAAAAGCGTAAGCTACCTCTTACAACATATAAAAACCACAGAATGTGTAATTTTATAAAATATGGCAGTGATGACTGAACTTTTGAAAGCTCAGATTTAACTGGCTATTGTCTAACTGTAACACAGCACGCATCGATAAAGCCGATTTCTGTCACAAAAGTGATGGTATACATGTACAAGTTAATATGAAAATCTTTGGCAGCAGTGTATTTTAAAAAACACTGTCATGCAATTTTTAAACAAGCTGAATTAAAAATAAATATCAGAAAACTTGTCAGCACCTATAAATACAGACAAATTGACCTCTCAAGCACTCCCTGCACGCATTCTTGCCAAAAGAAAATTACACACAAAAATGAAACAACTTTCAAACCTATCTGCCAAACCCACAAGGGGAATTCAGATCACTGTTTCTAACTATAAACGTCCATTTTAGCCACTAAAGCAGGAGCTCCAAATATAGAACATTTAATGCCAGTGTCAATGTTTAAAATCAACTCCATAATTTAAAAACTCTCTCAGTCCACTGCTCAATTATATATTGCAACCAAATCCATTTTCAGCTGAAACCCTGTGCACCGTGCTGACTCATTTTTGTAGGTTGGCACACCGAGACACTCCTACTAAATTCAAAGGAAGGACCGTTGTTGGAGTAGAATGAAGCACCTATAGCAAGCAGCAAATTCAGTTCCCACACTATAATTTGTAAAACAAAAATGTTGTCTTGAAACACACAGCTTATGTTTGCAGTTCGATCAATCACGACATGACAAAATATATTGACAAGATTTTCAAGAAATTACTTTTCATAGCTGTGCCCTACTAGGTTACACAACATAGTGACACAGTGTGAAGAGCTATAAACTTTACAACCTTTAAAGCTGAATACTTTCTGCCAAGCACAGCAGCAGCAACACCAATATACCAGAGAACTCAAAGAATTATCCCAGCTTCTTGTACAATGCTAGTGTGTCTCTCTTTGGAACAGTGAATCTCCTCTCTCGCTCCCCTTTTTTCCATCATGAGGAGTGTGATTAGATTAGTAGTATGTACAATCATGTACCTAAAAACTTAAATCTCACATTCATTGTATTCCATGCCCCTTAGGGTGAGTTTATGGCTAACCTATGTAAGGGAATGCTCTTCTCTGATGTGGAAATGACTTTATGCAAGGCACAGTTTACTGATGCACTGAGAAACAACTGAAGAGTAAGCGAGACCCTTGAAAGGATACTTCATCGCCTTCCCAAGCACCATGGAAAGAACTATTTACTGGTTGCTTGGACAGTGCTGACACATTTCCTGCTCAGAATAAAACAAACCAAGGGCCCAGCCCCTTACTTTCAATCAGGATATTCCTTCATTTGCATTAAGGGAAAGAAAAAAGGTCAGGTATAAATGATGAGCCATATTAAAATCAGTTCACAGTTGTAATTTGTTTATAATTACACAATCAATGCAAACTGGGGAAACCACCAAGCTGCTGAGAGAGCAATTCAACAATCTTCATTTGATGGAAAAATTGTTGACTTGGAAACCTCCTCCAAATTATTTCAACTATGCGAGTTTTAACATTCTATGTGAAATTAAAAAAAAACAGAATATAATTCCAAATGAATTCTTCTAAAAAGAGAAAATTAAAAAATACAAGTACAATTAAGACTCTACTGAATCAAGTATAATTGTAGCAATGAATCACAAGTAAGAACAATAGGTTTTATATCACAAAATTTGCTTGATTTAAAACAATGTAACACTCATATATTTACAATGGAATGCTACTACCACTGGATTTTCATTGCACTTCTAAAAACTCGCATGCATAATATACAAAATAGGAAGCGTTCTTGGAAAGTATAGTATTTCAGTTAAAGAAATCATTTGTCCATAGAACCGAAGAGCTTCAATGTAGAAAGTTTTATATAGTACAAAAACATGCAGCTGAACTTACCATGCTCTGAGGACCATCCATAAAATTAAATTTTACACGAAACAAAGGATAATCAAGTCATTTAAGACATTTTCATGAAAAGAGAAGGACTTGTGATAAGTACAGGGAATAACATTTGAAATTAGCCTAAATACGTCAAAGTGTCAATGACAGTGAAATCAGTTCCAGAAAATCTCTTTTGCTTATGAAGAAGTATAAGGGGCTCCACCTAATACATATAAATAAATAACAGCCAATTTCAGGATATTCAGCTTTGTTAGTTTATGAAAAATGACCCATGATGAGAAAAGTACTATGTGAAAAGATCTATTTGAAGAATGAAAATTATGAAACTGATTTATGGGATGGGATCTCCTGCACTAACGATGCTTGGCAGTGTTTTTATGTGCAAAACATCCATAAAATGGAAGGAGAAGGACCTGGGAAGTTTTTATGCCCACAGGGTGATCCTTTCACGGCACAAAGGTATTGCATCGCTAGGAGGACACTGGACTTGTTGCCAACGCTTGCACGACTAGGTATCCTGGTATTCTCACTGCTACCAGGTCCTTACTGGTCAAGGAGCACAGACACCAGCTTGAACAAATCCAGATTCTGCCTTTTGCTCCAACCCTCAGAAGAGAGGTGAATCCAAAGAAATATTCATATGTCAAAAAAGCAAAGGTGGCACACCAAAAGTCTAGTATGCTTAATGTGTATTTCCTGGTTAAAACTAGGTAATTGACAGTACAGGTAAGATTCATGTCTTCACCAAGGAGAGTTAGCACCTCAAAATCAGCAGGAATAATTACCATAGAATAGTTTGGGTTGGAAGGGACCTTTACAGGTCATCTAGTCAAACCCCCCTGCAGTGAGCAGGGACATCTGCAACTATATCAGCTAGTATATCTAGCAACTAACAATGCGCTGAATGCACGAGAAGGAAAAGAAGGACAAAATAGAAAAAGATAAGTCTTTCAAAACATGTAACACCATTAACTTAAAACAGCCTTTGCTGCATGAGAGATGACTATGGAATGAACTCTGAGGAACACCTAGGATTCACAGCTCATTCATATTTTGTTGCCTTACATCATACTGAAGAACCAGGAATGTTTTATTTTGCAGTGTCTGCACTTGAGGTCATCTGTCTGCATGTACCCCTACAACGCAGATATTTCTAGAAGCTGCCAGCACCGTCCACAGCCAACTCATTGCAGACTAAGATTTTCCCATGTATTTTATCTCCTCTTTGCAAATAATTTCTCAAAATTCATGGAAAAAAGCACACAGCACACACCATGCAGACAGATTGCAATTAAGCCAATTGGGTGCAGATAAGGGCAACAAGCAATTAATGATACAAAGTATCCAGGCACCAGGTTCCATATTTTCCCCTAAAAGAAGGAAAGGGAGAGGTTAAAAAGAAAACACATAAAAATCATTACTCAAATACACGTTATGCCTGCCCATTTATCCTACTGCGAGTAACTGCTCAAGAAGATACAAATACCGTAATATTTAGGCACATTCTCTTCCTTGGCACAGGTGGCTGCTGGAAATTAATCAAGTAATGAAATGTTCCAAGTTCTGCTGCCATTCTAGTGCTTCAATTCTTTCATTTTCCCCTCACGCTTAATATTTAGTTTAAAAACCATTTAATTCAACAATTTTGAACTAACAACAAACTCTAGAGTTGCCTTATAAGTAAACCTCTCCAATTATCCCTATGAAATAAGTTGTTGAATTTCTCTTATCTTTGAAAAAATAAAAACATTTTCATATGAAAACATGCAGTTCCCTACTTTCTTGAAAGAGAGGAATGCAGTTCTTGAAAACTCTGGTTTTTGTTGGTTATACATGGGCAGATCCAACAGAAGCCAACACAACACTTGAACATGGCAATCCACCCGCTTCTTGCAGAACAACTTTTGGAATGAGGGCAAACAGTGGGAAAGACAGATGGCAGAATTATATCAGTAAAGAAATAGCTGATCAGAGGCACATGGCTCATTAGTGACACCAAACTATCAGACTGTGAAACTTGTCACAAATAAATCAATATGACTGAAACATTTCAGGATCAGAGGTGAGACAACACCACTGTGGAAGCTCACAACAACACCTGAGTAGAGAAGCATGGAGTTCGGGTCTGGGTACAGCGCCATTGCTTGGAAAAGAAGCTATCAACCTCTTTTAAAACATTGAAGTTTCTTCCGATTGCAAATTCAGCTGGAAGTTTTACAAAGAAAGACTTTCCAGTGTCGGTGACATCAGCTGCTTAAATGCTCAGATATGGATAGTGATGAGCAGGCTATAAAACCTGAGAAAGGATTAGATAAGGTCAGTCTTGCGTGACTAATAAAAAAACTTCCTTTTATTCAGTGCCAAAACCTAGAGAATCTGAGGACCGACAGAGTCAGGAACATCACAAGAAACAAGACTTCCAGAAGGAAAATAGACCCACTACTTCTCATTAAAAACTAACATATATAAAAAGAAGTATTACAGCACTATTTTCTAAAAGAGTGCCTAATATTACAGAGAGTCGTTCGCTTTTAAATTGGTTGTATCTCCTTGGTCCTCAGGGACCTCCAGACATATTGATAAACGGAACTGGTCTGACTACTCTGGCATCTTGGCATGTAGTCTTTTAAAATAGAGACACTTCCCAACATGTGCAAAATCAAAACATTTGTTTGAGAATAATTAATGCCTTAGCCCAACAATGCTTGGCAGACTTTTCTAATTAGTTGAGAAAAATGATTGAGGCAGGCAAGCAAGGAAGCAGACTTTGTCAGGCATTCTGTGAAAATCATTTGTACCACACACTTGGCTGCAGAGCCAGATAACTTATGTCATTCTTTGCTATCTTAACAGGTAGGATTAAAAAAAAAATACAAGAACAAGAAACAACCATCTGGCACAAGGAAAACTGAATTGAGAGGACTTTCACATTTCCTAGTGCAGTTCTTCTGTGTTGTCTGAGCCACAATGATCAAGTCATACTGTGTTAGGTCCCAGCAAATTACTTATTTTCTTTTGTATCTCCTATTGTAAAGTCAGAATCGGAGCTGAAAATAATCATTGTGAGTCACAGGCTGTACAGGTTCTAAAACAATGTTTGCAGAATATTCATGCTGGGATAGCCAACTGTGCTTTCCTTCTCTGGGGATGTTTTAACGTGCAGAGCACGTTCAAGTTAAACTGGGATCAGGACAATATCAAACCTTCACGTGCTTTTGTAGGCTGTACAACTACCAGACATGCTTCCTTTCTGAGGTCCTTCCAGAAATTAGCCTACTAGCAAATGAAGACAAAACGCAAGGTACCACATACCAAACCAAATTTCCCAGATTTAATAAATATGACAATGTAGCTGTTTGTTGTTTCAAAGTAAGCATTCATACATTAGTGCAACTGAATTAGGCAAAATGTAATTAAAAGCTTTTTGACATCCAGGCATTTCAAGAACTTCTCACCTCTGTATTTTACATTATTTCAGTTTAGGAAGAAACCAAGAAAAAGTAAATTTGAAGTTTTAAACATTGATTCTACATAAATCTGTTAAAAAAATCAACTGGTCACACCATTAGATGTAAATGGGTATGTTGCAATTTATAAACTTAAATTTATGCAATAATTACATTTGCCAGTAACATTTACATATTTCCCATGTCTGCAGTCTTTAAGTGGTAGCCATTTGGCCCGTTATGCTTAGATAACCACCTGGAACTCCTTCCTGGGAAAGTTCCCAAGTCTAGACACTAGAAATCACATATGTTTCCAATTATAAGAAACTATTACTATAAGGCCAACATAAATCTCCTGCACCAACAATCAGTTGCCAATTATATCACATTCCACAATAAGCCTTCTTACTATAACTAATTTATGGAATGTTTGGCTTAGAAAAATCAATAAAATTAAGAGAAAGGGAGAGGTAAAAATATCAGACCTTGACATCAGAATGAACGTTTGAACCCAAACATTAGTTTGGTGAGGCAAAAAAAGCTGCAATGAACTGGATCAACAGAACTATAAATTGTACAGTATAAAAAGTTCATTGTGCAAACAATGACGGTTATGTTATCCATGATATTCATCACACTCATTCCTGCATCATGCATACAAGATCCTGTGAAAAAGATATAACAAAGATATTACTAAGTGTTTTCTTCTTTTGCTGTGCTACCCCTCCACTGCAGACGAGGCCAAAACTCCAGTAAGACTTTTAGAATAGTGCAACAAAATCCAGTGGGATGTGTTCCACATTCTGTAGATAACTTTTACATGTTTTTGCCATATAATTGTAAACAGCAGCTATCTAAAAATCATCTGATTTTTAGGAAATTCTAGAAAACAAAGATGATTTAAAATGAGATTAGTGGGAAAACAGCCTTTACCAAAACCAAACTGCACATAGGAAAAAAAATCACATTTTATACATGGAATCATAGAATCATTAAGGTTGGAAAAGACCTCTAAGATCTTCAAGTTCAACAATCAACCTACCACCACCACACCTGCTAAAC
>Ga0181612_122899_pt1 | contig 10561 bp, 8 predicted proteins | sample HoacroProtozoa21_FD_119630 | JGI IMG/M metagenome (GOLD analysis project Ga0181612, IMG submission 119630) | Hoatzin crop microbial communities from Cojedes, Venezuel. Combined Assembly of Gp0051906, Gp0051904, Gp0051908
TAATACACTAGCTGTTTAAAGTTCAGAATGCATGTGCATTTGGGCATACATGTAGAGGATAATAAGTTACATTATTCTCTCTCTTACCTTCATTGTGAGCATCATTGCAATTAATGCTTTGTCAAAACAAAAAATGCTCTGGTCTGCAAGAGATGTAATCTTTTTCAGACTGTCAGACCCCAGGAGAATTTAAATTTGAGAGCTTTCAAAGGAATTACTAGTGGTATTTTAAAGTTTATGACAGAAAGATAGACAATAAAGTGCTGTCTAAAGGGAAGGCAGCAAAACGAGGCGCTGTGTTTGCCTTTTCGCAGTCTCTGGAACGCCAGCCTCCACTCAGGAGGGTCCAGTGGCCACGCTAACAACGTCGAGACCGCTTCAGACAGTTCTCTGGCTTCCTTAGGGTAAATTTCAACCTGAACCAGCCTGTTTAAAAGATACAATTTATCTAAATCGCCTGTAACCTCTTCTTTTTCCTAATCCGACCTGGATTCTCACCCCTTTGTCACTGGCCTTAGTGGTGTTAGACACCTGATAACAGTTAACATGGTTAGCGAAACAGAAACAACAAAATCTTTGAATGCATTAGAGGTCTCTGTAGTGCCTGTTTGCTTTACATTCCTCTTGAACTGCTGATCAAAGCATTCCCTGGTCCCCACAGTTAATCTACTGTACTTTCTCGTTAGGCCTCCAAACACAGGAAGTTTACAGCTCAGATTGTGCTTTAATTCAAGTACAAGAAGTGTAAGTACAGGGAAGGCATTTGCCCAGTCTTAAGCCAGTAATTATTCCATAGAGTAATTTACATTTTGACTGATGCATCTCTGAATCTTAGTTAAAAAAAAAAAAAAATACAGCATTTCACTTTTGCCCGGTATATGTGATTGTTTACTGTTGTTCTTCACGTGTCAAATTTCATCTGGCAAGATAATGTTATAAAGCTATTCTGTAAGGAGTCCAGGAAAAAACATGATATCTTTGGTTTCTTTCTGAAATGGTTGATACTCGCCTTCATTCTTAGGGGACTGGAAATTACATCCCGAAGAAAAAAATCCCCTTTTGAACAGTTGCTCCTACCTGTTGAGCAAAAATGCAGTGGACTGACTTGCCTACTGCAGTTTTCTAAGCCAGCAGGCCTTCCGTCAGTCACGTGAGGTTGTGCAAGCACTCAGAGCAAATCTCACTGGAGAAGTACTGCCCCACACTGTCAGGAAAATATTGCTGAATTCCATTATATGAAAAATTAAGTGTTCTTCATGCATGAAGACCTCTTTGCAAATGTTTTCCATTATTTAAACTGTTGGCCCAGATCCACTGGCAAGAGCAATAGTGGGAGTGTAGAACAAGTGGTGAATATTGTTGTCTCTTTTCGTTTTATGAGATTTCTCATGATATTTGGTATTTTTGCTAATCCCTAGTTACTGAATATAGTGATCACATGAGAAAGACAGCTTTCATTAAAATAAAATAAATGAGAAGTTGCATCAGTGGTAAAATTCAGCCCTTGCTGTTGCAAAGACTTTGAAAACATATGCTCTGGAGGTACAAAACTCCATATGGAAAAAGAGCCCTGAGATCTCTCTCTCACACATGACTTTAAGCCACTGTAGGACATTGGGGAGTGCAAGCTACAGTAATTGAGAGCGGGAGAGTCCGCATTCTAGGGTATATACAGTACAGACCAGTTGTTCCTTGCTAGCTTCCGAGAGCAGCACATACAACAGTAGCAGCCAACTCGCCACATCTATGCAGAACCTCTTTTGCCCAGAGAGGTGGGAATGGATGAAGTCGTTGGGGGACCAGGCACTTCCAGACAATACCAGATGCATGTCGAAAGTGATATGCAGCATCCTCCTGCTCTTTTAAAATAGCTTTGAAAATCAGAAGGTGGTGGTGTTTTCAGGAATGGAAGAATGCAAACTTGTGAATGTTAAGCCAGTAAGGTTCAGTTGGGAAGATAATGCAGTTGAGGTCATATCTGTCTGCATTACTAGGACCAAAACAAGACTGAAAAATAAATGTTAAATTGCAGGCTCAGTGTGGTGGGTGATGTGGGTGTGCGCAGCTGGTTTGCGAGCAAGGCAATTTCACAAACCCAGCTGAATTCTTCAAGGAACGGTGTTGATCTGAACTGGAGGAGGAATTACCAGCCCTTCAGCAGGAAGAAGGAATCTGCCTGGGCAGTGGCATAACTGTCCCGTCCCGAACCCATGCTCGGGGGTCCCTGCGCAGCCGGAGGTGCGGCTCCCCCCACCGCCTGTGAGCAGGGGCCGTCAGATAACACCCCACAGCACCGGGCCGGTGGCCTCCTGCCCCAGCTCAGCACCGTGCCCGGGTGGCCCCGCTTGCCGTGACCGCTGTGCGGATTGGGGCCAGTGCGGTGCTGCTCTGGCTGCGGGACAGGCGCTGCCTTCTGCCCCAGAGGGGACCAGGTTTCAGTGCCGAACACAGCCGTCTCACGTCATCCTGCATAAATGTCAGTGTATATGTCAACTCTAAACCCCTTTGGAAGTCCTTAGTTGCTATGACAAATCAAAGATCTTTTTTTGTAGGAGCGATGGTTTATTTGGAGAGAAGTATTTTATCTCCAAATAAGAAGTGAGACGACAATGTATTTTGTGTGCGCTGTGTTTGCATGGTTATGATTGTTTCCGGACTAAAAAAAAAATGAAGATAAAAATGACCCAGCCGGAGCTTGCAGTGATTGTGAATTGTTTTCTGTTTGTGAACTGGGTTAGGAGGAGGAAAGTGAGTATTTAGTTCCTCAGTTTTATATGGTCTTGTTGCTTAACAAAGTTTCAAAACAGTTGTAGGGCACCTCTTGGAGGACTGCTGATCTCTGTCACATTAGGGTGTGCATCTCTGCTGCTCCCCTCTTTCCTCAGTCTTCCAGGTCTCCTCTGCAAAACTGATAGGCATTGCAAAGGCTGAGAGCAGCTGATTCAGTCTGTTGTAAAACGTTTGGACAATCTGACACCTCTTGCTTCCTTTAAATGAAGTGTGTTTCCGTATCTCAAATGAACGGAAGTTCAGACTTCCACCTTTTCTTTTCGTTGCTTAGGCTTCAGCTGTACTCTGTCATGTGGCCTCTGACATTGTACAACAAAAGCACCCTATCCTTTTTAACAGTTCCTGTCATTGAGACAGCCCTTCTTTGAGGAGACACCGGGAAGTTTTAGCCCACACTGTTCCCCACGGTGGAGGAAGAGGCTTGAAATGAAGCTTCTTGGAGCCTGGCTAACCTTGGGAGTCCCAGACAGCCTTACTCCTGATAAGCTTTAGTTATTTCAAAACACAGTGATTTGGAATTTGAGGTAAAGTTGCTTATAGTTGGGGGTAAAGATTTTTTTCTTTCTTCAGCACTCTCTAGTTTTTGTTTATGTAACAGCAGACACAAGACAGTTTTCTGGAGTAAAGAGAGGGAATGCAAGGAGTCAGCCTTAGCTGTTACATGTGGTTGTTTTTGTGTATTAAGATTAGTAGTAATCATGCTAGGTCACAGAGCAAGCCTCAACTTCTTCAGTTTCCTGCAGATTTCTATAAAATGCTTACCTAGTTTTGTCTCGTTGATGGCTGGAGTTTAAAAGATATAAAACTGCCTAGCCTTAACAACAGTGATCATTCTTGCTTCAAAGCCCTTTAAAAATATGAGTGTGTCAGACCTGGGACACCGCTTAAAGATGCAGTTAGAAATTGCCATGGTTGTAATCATGGCCTGTTTCCACGGGGCACTGTTACCAAGCTTATAAAAACGGTGCCTAGCTTTATTTAGCTTTACAAGGCTTTAACTTCATTCTCGTAGAACCGCATGAGCCTGTTTCTCCCTGCACCCCGTGAGAAGGAGGGAAGGTTTAAAAAGGGGGCCCAGCCATTACTAATGAATGCCTGAACTGTGCACACAAATATCCCACTTCTCGGGGATGTAGGGGAGTGCTTTGGCTGCGGCTCCGCATCCAGGAGCAGCGCTGTTTGAATAACACCTTCCGTCAAGCACCCATCCCTCCTCCCTCCCACCCTGGGCTATGCCAACAAAAGCATTCATGTGGCTTCCTGATGTACCTGATCACAGAAGTGATCTGGCTGGAAAAATGGCCTAGAATTTTATTTCAAATTTATTTTCTCACCGCCCAGATCAGCTCCTTGATATATTTCACCACACAGCTGCATGAATTGTTGGCTTTGGCAGGGCACAAGGGTGGGCGCCAGTGTACAAAGAAGAAGGGGAGCCAGAGCTGTTTAAACCATCCTTGCCATCAGAGAAATGCTCCAAGAATCACAGTCCATGAAGTGCAAAAGCACAGGTCTAGATTGCCAGCTGCTTTCGGCATGGATCAAGAACCTCTACAAATCTGGGAAGCCGTTGCACACAAAGATGAGGCTCGCCCTGATCTGTTTCTTTTGTGCGGGCTGTTCTCGGTGTGCCATTGCCATGAACCATGCTGGTTATGGTTATTCAACATTATGTTGTTGGCAGCCATCCAGAAGCAGCTTCGTGCCTCTGGAGAAGCAACCTCCAGATGTAAAAAAAAGTGGCCATCGCAATGGGTGGTGCGAGCACTGTGATCCCACAGGCATCCATCCTGCTTGGCTTGCCATTAAGATCAGGTCTGTGCAGTACCAGATCCAGATCAACTGGCAGTATGGATGTGTCCTGAATCAGACTTGGGCACATGGTTACGCAATTAGCCCAAGCCTGCAAAATAGCGTGTATTTCAGACTTCTGTTTATGCTGGATTCAGAGGACAGACAGTTCCTAGTCAGGAATAATGCCTGCCAGAACAAAAGTTACCCTTCAGAAATACTTTAAAACAAATTAGAACCAGAAATGTAGGTTTGGGTAGATTCAGTGTTTTATGTCAAACAGCTAGATTGTATTTTATTTGGTACGAAGTGCCCCAGACGAGACTTAGCACATCATGTGACAACAAGCTGATACTCTGCACAAAAGCCACAAAAGGAATGAAAAAAAAAATATTAGTGGAATCTCCCCAGCTAAATCCAGTTGGTCAAAATCCAGCTAACAAACTCTAAACCACCAGTAGCTCATGAAGTCTTACATGCGGTTTTCTCTATTTTATTTAGTGCCTCAGACTTGCAGAACTGTTCTGAGGCAGCTGATTGAAAAGTAGTATGAATTTCTTGTTTTGTTTTCATGGTGGTCCTCGTTTACAGAGGGGGAGATGGTTAATTTTGGTAGCTATAGCAACAGAGAGCAGCATCCCTATACCCTAATGACTTGGTGAGGGTGTGTATTTGTTAGGTACCCAAGAAAATGCTTTTTACACAGTGAGTTAAGCTGTTAGCAATTTGAGGCTTTTGCAGCTGTCTCTGTAGGTGGTTGTACTGCAGTCTGTGCGGATGTGTTACTGGACTGAATACCTGCGGGGTGGCTGCATCCGACCAAACAGGGCGTTTTGCAGAATCCTTCTAGAAGGAAAACTGGCTACAGAGGTCCGTTTGACCACTTGGGATGATGGCAGAAAGGAACAAACTGCATTTTTATGGAGCTCTGTCCTACAGGTCACAGAAAGCAATTTGCAAACGTTGGAGAAATGTCAGGGAAAAGAGAGGCAACAAGGTCCATCCAGCTCCAAAATCATCTGTGAAAAATTACATAGCCCGGATGGCTGAAATGGTTTTCACATTCATTGCACATGTAGTCTGGTTTTAGCTATGTCCAGTGCAGTCATTCTGCTGATCTATGGTGGTTATTCCCCCCTCAGTGCATGAGCATGTTTCCCATTCACATAAATAAGAGTTATGTCTTCGTATCCAGAGAAGAGGGGGTTTTATTTGTCCGGTGCTGAAGCAGCTTCTCACAGGACTGTTTTCCTCCCACACTCTCAGTTTCGTTCAGCTCTTCTGACCTGTGTTTTCTTTGTTTTGAACTGTTTGGACTTTTATATTTTAGGTAATAAATGTGAGTAAACTATTGGGGAAGGTGAAATGGCTAGAAATGGAATCCTCAGTGGGCTCAGCCGTCTAAGTAGTGCAACCTAAAACATGAGAGGAATCTAGAAAGAGAGAAAAAAATCTTGAAAGTTTTGCACCGTAGAAGTAATTTCGGTTTATGTGATGTGACGTCACCACATTTTTCCCTCTCCTTTCCCCCAGTACCTATCAGTGAGAGTATTACTTTGCTGTTACGTGGGAAAGCTTACTCTTTTTTACAGGGCTGTTGTGTTATTTAGCTGTTTTTTTGTCAATTGCTTTTAAAATTTCTGTCACAAGGTACTATTTGAGCAGTGCCAGTGATGACTATGGCTATCACTGCTAAAAAGCTGCCAAGCCGTGGAGCACGTGTTTCTTTTGTGTATGAGTTTAGGCTGTTTAATTAATGGAGCGCAGTGCTGATGGCCAGGGTACCTCTGGCCGTACAGGCGCTGGTGCTGTACCAGCAACCGCAGGGTCCCCTTGGACACCTCCCGTTTATTTCCCAGGGCTGTTGCTGGGAAGGTGGCACCAGGGATGTTCACTCAGCGTTAGGTTTAGGGTCCCAGGGTTCCCTGGGGCCAAGGCTCATTAGGTTGGTGTAGTCATTTTTGCCATTCGTGCAGTTCCCGTGATTACGACCGTGCTGTGAGGAGGAGGTGAGGCGCGCTCTCCTCCCCGTGATCTTCTGGAACTGCTTTTCTCCCTTGGTTTTTTGAGGGCGAGAAGGGAGGGATGGGAAAAGAGAGGCAGCAACAAAATGTTTTTTTTTCCTAATTATTTTTTTGATTTTTTTTAATTTCTTTTAATTCTTCTGCCACTGTTATGGACCAGGCCCTCTGTCCACTCCAAGCTTTGTCTCCTCTTGTATGACAAAAGCTGTCATGCAACTTTCCGATGATGCCATTTCTCTTCACTTTTTCTGTCTCTTCTTGCAGTCCACAATTTTCCTACCCTGCTCTCTGCCTGGTTAATCAAACAAATCACCGCGCAGCTACCTTGGGAAACAATCATGTAACTGAAGATACCGGGGAGAAGGCAGGGAAGGTTTCAGCGGCGTAGAGCTGGTAGCAGCGCGGGAGGACCGAGCTCCTGGATAGCACTGCACACCTGCCCACATCCCCTCGGCTGGCTCCTGCCGAGTTGGGCTCAGCTGAAGCCACTGTGGGGTTGGTGCTTGTGCTCCCAGCGAGTGCCCCACCGGGCGCTCGGTCACCATGGCTCTACGACAACGTTGCCTCAGGCTCTGGGTGGATCCTGCTCTTTCGCACCCTCCGCGCTGGCCAACGGCCGCTTTGCCTCATCCCCTCATGGCGCTGGGCGACCACCGGCCACTCCCACGTCATCGGGGGCTGCGGGAGAAGCAGATCTGGGCCATTTGCACCAGCAGTTTCCGCAGCGCCTTCACGAGACTGACGGCTTGTGGCAGGGAGCCAGTGACGCCAGCGGGCAGCAGTCTTTTCCCTGGGGAGAGCTGCCGGCCCTGCGTGTGTGCTTATCCCCACAGGCATGGCTTCCGGCTCCTAGAAACCCCATCTTCGTCCCCGCTTCCCCACGTGAGGGTAGCTCGGTTTAATCCCAGGCCCTCACATTTCAGCGCTGCCACTCGAAAGGGTGCACAGGCGACATGCAACATGCTGCCGCCATGACGCGCTGCGAGCGTGGTCGTGCGAGGAGAACGCCTCACGAGCGACAACACGGTGCGGGCTGCCAGCCCGGCCGGCCGCGCCTCGCCTCGCCCCTTGGCGCAAGGGCAGCGCTGGGTACGGGCATGCCCTGCGTCTTTGTTTCCTGTCCTCGCCGTCGGGGGAGTTACGAAAGCAAAGTCCCGCTGCATCTGAGGATGTTTAAACATGGCTGTGGATGTGCGTGAGCTTGCTTGGCCCAGGATGCAGTGAGCTACTGAGAAGGAGCATTTGCTGGAGCGTACCCTGGCATCCTTATCCTTCCTCTGCAGCTGCTATTTACCAGACAGCGTTTGTGGCGAATGTAGCTGGCAGGAAACATCGTCTAGGAATGAACTGGATGAGTTAAAGAAATCTGCACACTAACGTCATCACAGGCATTTGAAAATACTTCACATGAAGGCACTTTTTTGTAACGCTGAATTAAAATAACATTGCGTGAACGTGGCTTAACTAAATTGAATTTACTGTCAAAATGTTTGGTGTTTTGGTTTTGGGTCCCTGCCTCATCTACAGCTCCGCTGTGTTGCAGAGGGAGCATCTCCATCGACTCTATTGACGCGTCGTTTTGCAGACGTGGCAGCTGCACAGCTAATTCATCGGTGCTGGGGTGGGGGGGAGGTGTAGGCTTATTCATGGCAATTGGAGAAACTGATTATGAAAATGCACTTATTCCTGTTTTAGTCAAAAAGGCCTGCTATGCCGCTATTTCTTTAAGAAGCTCAGATTGCTTAACTAGTATGAGAATGTCTTCATTAAAAATTATCAGAATAAAATGGTAAGATTATTTCTTCCCTAGGCTGTTCTGAGATTTGGAATTCACTTTCTCCATTCTGGGATTTAACCTGCCAGTCAGATGTAATTATTCTTCTTGTAGTTTTGTAACCCATGACTGGAACTTTTTTCCTTAATTGTCATTCCAGAAACTGAGAAAACTGCTTAAAATTTAGAAGAGATCAGAGCCCACAAAACCAAAAATACACAGCCATTAACATGCATGTCAGTCCACCATGCCGATTCTTTCTTTGTACGTTGCACAATCTACCCCTTCCTTTATCTGTCATCTTTGTTTTCTTGTTTAGATCCTTGTTTAGATTTCTCGTAGGACTGCAATTCTCTGTTTTGTTTAGAAAGTTCCTAGCAGACTGTAGTTGCTATAGCTGTATGGAAACAGACTATTTTTGCTATTTATTTGAACTGGGACTCTTTAAAACCCCCTCCTTGTCATCAATCTAATAGAGACGTTCCGACAGTGTATTAGTCATTGCTGGGGTGACATGAAGCACAGTGTTTGGAGATGCTCTTGCAGCGAGAGACGCTGAGGTTTAAGCCTCCTCACAGATGTGCAGAGCTGTACTAGCATGCTTAACAGGCTTTTTGCCTACAAATCCCCATGTGCCATTGAGAGACTGGATCTCTGTAGAAGGGCTGGATTTAGTGGGAAGCCTGGATGTCTCCAATTTATCTCACAGCTCCCGTCCTCAGCGTTGCTTATGGGGGCGGGTGGGTATGCTGCTCTGACACCGGCTTCTGTTGCCACCCGGGTAGAAGCAGCAGAGGGGGAAGATCTCCCTGCCCAGCACCCAGAGGCAGGCTCAGAGCTGGGGCTTTGTCTCCGGAGCTCCGACAGCAGCATGGCCATGAAACGCCTGAAGTAAACAAACCAACAATACAGGCATTTTTGTACAGAATAGATCCATTATTCTTCCTGACAGCATGACTTGGATTTTGAGTTCTCATTCTTTGTATTGTTCCTTATTTGAAAAGAAAGAGAAAGCAGAACAAGGAATGATACAAATGAGACAGCCTAGGGCTTGTGCTTGCCGATAGGATACTATTAAGGTCCTGTCGACGCTACAAATTGGAACCATTTCGTAACCATGTCCCCGAACCCAGCTGTATTTTTAAAGCAGTGGGGCCTTAGAGTCCTACATGCTTGCGTGATGGATTTGTCCGGTACTTTCACACAGACTAATAACCAAGAGGCAATAAGCAATCACTTACCGAGACCGGTCCATTGATCATCCAACGCGCAGAGTTTTTCTAAGCCGGATAACGGAGCTCACACAGCCATATAGGCCAGCACATGTGTGTGTGTGTGTGCATGTATTTACTGCCGTCTCCATCTCGGCCCTTGGTGGGATTCAGGCTGGCGGATGCTTGGCGGGCGGCAGTGGGGATGCACTGGGCCTGGGTGCACCGAGCCCCGTCTGCAGCAGGCGGCCTGGCTGGTTCTCCCCTGGCCATCCCTGCTGGGACGGGGCTGGGGGGAGCCCGTGACCACGGGGCTGCTGGAAAGAAACACACACGAAGCTGTTGGGGCTTTCAGACAGGGGTTTGTTGCAAGGCTCATGCTCAGTGTGGCTTCAAAAAGTTTGCGTTAAGATAAATTTTGAGCCCTTTCTGGCCATTTGGACTGGAAATCCATGCTGTCTGCTGGGCACGGAAAAGCCAGCATGGATTCTGGGAAAATAACCTTTTTCTCCTTACTCCAGCTGAGGCTGGCTGTGCCTGAGAAACAGCCCTCGAGCTTGCTGAGGCATCAAGGATAGAGATGTTTCCCAGCTACATCAAGAGAATACGGATTTAGGAACTCCCTGCCAAGGGGTAACGAGTCTGTCTGGCCTGCGTGGTAGACTCCTCCCCTGGCCGAGGAAGACTTCGGCTGGGGGATGTATGGCAGTGGTGAAGCCATGCCTGTGGGAGAGGTGAGGGAGAGTCTGCTGGAAACCTCACAGTCTCCTTGCGCTGCCATTTTCCAATCTGGGCAGCCATAGCAAGGGAGAAGCAACAAAGCTGTCATTGCTGACGTGAGCTGCGCTGTTATCCGAATCCAATTAGCGATCCTGAGCCCGCTCCTGGGAAGAGCACATCGGGAACATCAGGTAGAAAATTGCCGTATGTTTAAAAGTTGTTGAAGTTACTGACTGCGTGTGTTAGAGACA
>Ga0181612_161764_pt1 | contig 10561 bp, 5 predicted proteins | sample HoacroProtozoa21_FD_119630 | JGI IMG/M metagenome (GOLD analysis project Ga0181612, IMG submission 119630) | Hoatzin crop microbial communities from Cojedes, Venezuel. Combined Assembly of Gp0051906, Gp0051904, Gp0051908
CAGGGCACATACATAGAGCACCAATGGCTTAACCCACCTGAGAAAGAGTTTATTCAATCAATCATCACTTGCTTTTCAGAATGCTGGCAATGTTAAGAGAAAGCATGACTACAGCTGTTCATCTGAATGTGAATAGGACTGACCTCAGTTTCACTGCAAAAATGATTTTTCTTTGGAATAGTTACCTCAGATACTATTAGAATTACATTTATTCTATTCTTAGTATACAGGCTAGTGAATTTCTATGTAAAGAACCTACATAATCCAGAATTTAATACAAGTTTTTGCATACTTCTATACTTATATCTATTTTCATAATGCTGGATACTATTAAGTTCCTGAAGAACAATGGGTGATGCTGGAAGTGCCACAGCCAATATTTCATGTCCATCACCACAAAACCGATAATCACCTCATCTGAGTTCTATTATAGCATGTGTATAATCGGTCTTAAGTGCAAATACAGGTAGTCCTACCAGGCTTGCACTCAAAGATGCTAAAATTAAATACTCATTGCGATCATATTCAATCTCTAATTTAATCTTTCATTAGAAAATTTAGGACTCCAGCCTTTATGAAAAGAATCACTGTTTCAAGTCTGGGAGAACTTTACTTCAGTTTTCCTATACTGCAAAAACATTGGCTTTTCATGCCTGTATCTTGGAGGAACTACAATATCTGACGAATTTATAGTGGAAATTCCTGATTCTTGCACTCTTTTACCTCATATGATGTCTATGGTGAAAGCATTCTGGCAATCAATGATGTTTAAGAACATATACAGGTTAAGCTATTTCCTCAGCCTCCCAAAGAGTCTTACAAGAGAAGACAGATACAGAATCAGTGTTTTGCATTCATAGCTGTGAACTTCAAAGGTGAACTAAATAAATTCATATTGAAAGGGCACAGTTGGAATACAGACAAAGCATGACCATCTGTATTGACATTTCCATAAAGGAGAATCATGCATCTCTCTGGTTTTTTTCACTTGTATCTTCCTCAACTTCTTCAGGCTCAAACCAGTTAACAGCCTCACATGCTTCTTGGGTCTCATGACCTCCCTTGCAAATGAGCCCTGGAACAAAGCATCATCTCTTCTGCCATTTTTTCACCCTCACACCCTCTCAGAAGGACACAGTCGTCTTGCTCCAAGCTACTCAGGTTAATTTTCCAAGAATGGCAGGGAGACTAAAGCCCCAAACCCCAAAACAGAGGAACATAGATGCTCTAGAGAGCATTTATATGACATTTAATGACAAATCTGCCCAAGGCTGAAAAAATGGACTCTCCTGCTGCTACCTGTGTAACTGGATCACTAATAAAAATCAGTTTATTAGTGTTATTAGTAAAAGCATGTGTAATTTGCTTACCTAGATTGGCATACATCACAAACAGATTGAAATACTGCTGCAAATGGCGCCCATGTTCAGATACCTCCCTTCTCAGAAGATTTAGTACTGCTCTCAGTAAGTGATCACTTAGACTTAAATTATCATAAGCCTATAAAAAAAAGGTTTAATATTAGTGATTGAACCTGCCAAATCCTTATTTAGTTCATACTTTCTACTATGGCAGAATAGAATTACTTAAAAGGTATGGGATTCATACAATCTCCAAAATACTAGCAGCTGGTTAGCCTTCTGTATCTTACACAGACAATACAGGGACTAAGCCTCCCATCACTAAATACCACTTAAGTCCAAGAAATCATGAAATTATAAAAGCTTTTAATTGAGCTTCTCCAATAGCAGTTAGGCTTAAATACTCATAAAAAGCACATGCAGTTCCACTGTAAACTTCATAGACTGACAGCCAAACCACATCTACAGGTGTATTTTGATACCTCATGGAACAAAACACTGCAAAAGCATTACGTAGCTTTAACTTCATACAAATTCTTTTACTGGATACAGTAGTGAAAACATTGGGAAGGTAAGTGGAACAATACAAATAAAAAGTGTCTTCAGGTAGACATTAAAACATGACACAGCAAAGGTTGATCTTTTAGATTTTAATACAGTCCAAACCAAAACATTGTTATGACAAGTTTGTCAGTTCTAGGTGTATAAAATCAGGCAATTCACTGTCTACTCCTATGCAAAGCTACAATATTTGACAATTTCATTGTTGCAGGAGAGTGGTGAAGAAAACTTAAGGAACTCCTGCACATTTTTGTGTTTTTTATTTGGTTTTGCTTGGGTTTTTTGGGGGTTCATTTTGTTTGTTTAATTCTAAATGAAAAACAAGGGTTCACTCCCCTACATGTTATTATAAGGCACTATATTATTCTGCAGATTTCACACTCGCAAAGTTCTCACCACTCAGTCTTCACAGAGATTTACAAATGAGGGGAACTGAACCCCTCTGACAGCAACTCTCACATACACTGGTTGAGTTACGTCATGTTATGTAGTGCAAAATGGATTGTATCGCTTTCCTGTCAACACTGATGCATCTACTCCAGAATTTACTTTACATTAAACACTTATAACAAAGAAATAAGCATAAGTTTCAGAAGTTTTTCATTAGAAAATTAAATACCTGACTGGAAGGTCCAGGAGAGGCAAAAGGTGAAGGACATGGTCCATCTTGCAATGAAAAATGTGCAATAAATACTATAAGTTTTGCAAATGCACCCCTCACTTCTGCACTAGGGCATTCCAAAAGATACTCAGAGAAGCGGTTTGAAACATTAAAAAGGACGTTGTGTGCAAACCAAAAGCGTACATTCTTGCTGTGACGAAGAAGGATGCATAATGCATCATACCTGAAATAGAAGATGACACAACTGAGAGATTATGACCAAATGTAGACATTCACATATTTTGGCAGATTTATTCGTTTACATAATACATATATTAAAGGTGATCCCAAAACATTTTTGCTGACAAAATGCTTACAATCAAATAAACTGTAGTTTGTATAGTGACACTCTGTTACTAGCAATCACGAATTAAAGATACTTCAATCAAAAAACAAACATGTAACCGTAGCATTTTACTACTGTCACCCATAAGAACTAAGACAGGATTACATTCCCCAACTCCCGAACTACTACTCAAAGCAGGTCCTAAATTGGCAGCCATCGTTCCCTCTGTATTGGAAGTGAGGGAGAGGGTGAGCAGCGGACAAGATGAGGTGGATTTCATGAGCTGTGTATAAGACAGGTAACTAAGTATGTAACCTACCAGGAATTTATATTCTCATTTAGATATCTAAGAAGAAAACCCAGAAAAACCCCACCACACCACCAAACAAACCCAAAGAGTAAAATATCTGTTCCAGAGACCGTCTTGTGTGACTCTGTACTCTCTCCTGCAGCAATATTTGAACTCCCCTTAATCTCTTAAAATAATAGGAGTTAACTTAGCTGTTCTGAAAGTTGCTATTGGAGAAAAACTTGAGGTACGTATTTGCCATGTACAATACAACTACTTACCGGGAGCTGGTAAACTACTGATTTTCTCTCTAGTTCTACCAGTAGTAAACCACACTCCTCTCCCCAACACAGACTAGCCTAGCTTAAAGACTAAAATGCTGTGGTGCTATGAGTAAGATTATACTGTTTGTTATACTACAACTGTGAATTACAGGCCCCGTCGCAATGTATGTAAAGGACTCTACCAACAGAGTCTAAAAGATACAAGTTTCAGCAACAGAATACAAATATAAGCTGCAAAAATGGGTTGAAAAGAGCTTTGTTTAGAATGACTCCAACCATGAATAAATCATTCTTGAAATACTAGTTTTGCGCTAGCAATAGATTCTACTCCTTCATTCTTTGTAAAAGCCAGACAAAAGGTAGATTTAAGTTCTGTTTGAAAATGAATTTTGAAGCTGTTCAGCTGAGCAGCTTATTTTAAGGATCTGTTTCTTCTCAGCATTTTCTGTTCAAAATTTCCCTCTTTTTCACATGCACCTTGACCACATATTTGGGGGAGAGGGGAAAATGAGATAGACCACTAACATCTTTTATTGTCCTACATATATAACTCAGATATTTTAACAAACATTAAACTTCCAAAACTATAATTGTTGTTAAAAGACAAGATACCAATCACTAGCAGGGCCACGGACTATTTTCTTTGTATGAAATCCTGTGGTGAAGAGAAATCTAGCAGCAAGCTGAATACTAATCATAGTTATTTCTTCTGCTTCAGGCAACAGATGATCTTGTCCTAAAGAAAAATAAAAATGCTTACATGCAGACAAAATAAAGGCAATTTACTTTCGATAATTTAACTTGTTCCAGATTACTATTTTGTCTGATGCATTCCAATTTCATCAAGAAATTGGATCAAAATAGGCTCTAGCTTCTCTAATGTACCATTTCGAAATGTAAGCTTGAAGACAGGTACCTGGAGGCTAACATATGTCTGAAACGTAGTATCTCACCTTCAAGAACTGTCTTCATCAGAACAGCGCAGAACCTTAAGTATTTTAACATGACTTAGTACATAAGCTGAATAAGAGCTGACAGTTTATCAAAGTATTTTTTGCTAAATATTCAGGCATGTTATTACCGATGAATAACTCAACAACCAATACTTAACTGCAGAAGTCCAGAAAGACAAGAGTACTCAAAGTGGAATGGACAAAATTTTCACTGACTAGACAGAGACTCTTGATCAAAGAAATCAAAATTCTTCTTGCAAGAAATTAATCTGTAATTATTGAACTAACATACTAACCTGGAGGAGGATTTAAGTAGACACTATTACAAGTAAGCAACTTCTTTATAAACTGGAAATATTCTAGGCTGTACTGCATACGATTATGCATGAACTGCACATTCTGCTTCCGTACACTTCGTTCAATGGCTGATGGCATTTTAATCTGATGGGGTTTAGTGGTGATAGCGAGTTCTGAAATATATTTTATTAGTTCATTGTCTTTGTCTATTGTGTCCATACGTTCATAAAAAAGAATATACGCATTCCACCACCTCTTCTGGCGTCTGTAGGACATACGCTTCATCATGTGATCAAATACTTCTCCCATGTATTCTCCACCAAAACACTGATTTTTCATTTCTTCATCATCATCCATTTTACACTCTGTCACATCTCCATCATCAAATTTATACCACCTATTTTTCTCACCATCTCCACCATTCCTCTGGATAATGTAAGAGTAATAATGTCCACCACTGGCCTGGCCACTGTGTACAAGTACACCAACAAGTCTGTATTTTGTGCTCCCAGAGTGTTCATTTTCAGACTGTTCATTTTGTATTATCTGATTTTCAGGATTTACATCGTCTCCTTCCAATTTAGCTACACCTGCCACCGTGTAAGGCTCCATGTCCAGCTCTCGTGGAAATTCAAAATAATCATTGAACTTGATTGCACATTCCCTTTCCCAGTCATAATCAAAACGTTTCAACTGGATTGCAAGAACTGGAGGCAACTTCTTGATCAACAAGCGTTTCACTGTATCAACCTAAAGAAGGACATGAACAGTTATCAGCTCTTAAGTTTCCATTCATATACTCTTACCAACAACTGAGTTCAGTAATAAAAGGATAACTTTTTTCCCCCCAAACATGAACCAAGACTGAACTTAGTATGGCTATAACATCACAGTTGCATACAAATTTAATATATAAGGAATCATTACCTTTTTGTTGCATTTTTCACAATGATATGCATTTGCACCTTCCAATAAATCTCCTTTGACATACTGTTCCAAAGAATCAAGAAGGTTTTGGTGATTTCTTATATCTACATTCAGAGTTGTGAAGGATTCCTCGCATTCATACCTACAAATGAACAGACAGATGTAAGAGAAAGGTAGAAATGTGTTCAACTTTTATGTTTTATGGGTGCTACACAGCACCTTACTGCGTTAAGTTTTATTCGGCATTTGATGCCAACTTCTGGCTAAAGGAGTTAAGCACTAAAAAACCCCAAAACACTGAACTCTTTATTGTAGTCTTCCTATAGTTACATTACAGTATTTGCACATTGCACTTTTTGATCTGCACTAACTACAGTTGTTTTATGAAGATCACAGAAATGACTTGTATGTCTCATGTTCACTGAAAAGATCATGGAAGTTGAGTCTTTTAGCACATCTTGTTTTTAAAGCAGTTAAAGTAGCGTGACAGACTCTCAGCTAACTTAAGCTTGAAGAGAAGCACAGATAGCAAAGTAGAGCACTTCTTCCTTTGCTGACCTTTACTGTCAGTACTTACTGATAAACACAAATATTGTATCATCTCAAAAGGCAACAGTTCAAAAAAAACACCCCACCTTCTTATTTTTCTATCTGAAAAAACCTGAATAGCTGTCTTCATAAAAATCACTTTGCATATTTATGACTGGCTTCGGCTTACTGTGTTGTGCTACACCCTCCAAAGAAATTCCTACCAACGAACCAGCAATGCTTGAGAGACAAGCAGTTACAACATCTTGGAAACTTTTTTTTTTTTTTTTTTAAAGATAAAGAAGTGGCGAACAAATCTTAAAAGCTGCATCTATCCCAACTTAGCTCTGCAGGGCTTGTTTCTCTGATATGCAATCAAGCATACAATGTTTCTTATAACAGTGAATAGATCAGTATTTAGAAACACTTCAACCAAAGCAGTAATATTCATTCATCTATTAAATAACTTGCAAATTCAGAAAGGCTGTTAATCTGTCATACCCCAATCCAATAGTTTGGTTTATCATCAGTTTTCTCCCCTCCAAACTACAATCAGTGTAAAATTTTGATTTAGAAGTACAATTATGCAAATCCAGTACAGTTACAAAAAGACAGGTAACACTTCATGATAGTACATAACATCAGGAATGAATGGTAACTCACGTTGCTTCACATCTGTATCTTCCATTTAAATACCCATTGCATATAAAATAAAATCAGTGCTTTCATTTTATCTTGCAATATTTCAACTTACTTCTGGTCACACACTTTATACCATGAAACTTAAGATGTTCCATTTGTAAGTTCTTCTAATTCACATGAGCTCAACTGAAGTTGAAAGATTACCACAATAAAATCAGTTTGTATCAGTGTATTTTAATGGCTAACTGAGGATAACAGTAAACGGTCAACTTTCACAATAAAGAGAATTTGCAATGGGCATGTGCAGAGAGATCTACATAATTTAAGAATCACTCATGATCTGAAAGATGCCGTGAACAGTAAGAAGCCCAGCTGCTAGAGATACAAAATTTAACACAATAATAACTGTTGAAAAAGAACAAGTCCACCATTAGGCCATCTGAATCTTGCACGCAGTTCTCATCAATCACCTCAAAAGTGATACAGAAGAAAAAGTCTAGACAAGTACAACTGTATGATGCCTAGCTCTGTTCCTTCACTAAGCATTTGTCATTGATCACCATCATGAAATAGTGGGCTACAGACTTTCAGTTTGATTTGGTATGGGTGTTTTTTTACTTACCCTATGTTAAGCAGAATTTCAGCAGTCACACTTTAAGTTAACTAAAAATACAGCAGTAATCTTAACAATAAGACAAAACTTTCTACATAATTTTCCTTAATTACAGCATACACAGAGGTATGAATGGAGTTTTACTCATGGGAATTAAAGATTCATACTTGGGTCAGCTCTATCCACATGCAATGGAAGACTAAAGACAGCAACAGCTGTTGGCTATGTCTTAAAATTTTCTACACTGCATTTGGTCCCAAAGTTGTTTTTGTTTTTAACATGAAAAAGCTGTATCTTCTCCTCCCCTGATCAATACACAATGTTTCACATACAATCTGCTAAGTAGAAGCAGTAATAAAGATTTTAAGGCACTTGAAGACAAATTAATGTTAAGGCTGTAGAAAAAACAAGATAGCAAATTCTATTAGCTTTAAAAAAAACAACCCAACACCACACAAAAACCACACTCTTGACTCTAGTCACTTTTCTAAGGATACAAACACAGGCTGATTTTCTGTAAGATGGGAAAATCTTAAACACTTACCGATGCGGGCATCCTTGACAAATCTTCTGATCAGCAAAGGACCCTCCTAAAACTTTACTTAACATTGCTGGATGGCCCAAAGCTTTTAAAGCTTCATCTAAACTGTCCACCAAGGAATTAAAAAATTCTAAAGCATCATGTTGTTCACGTAGATTTACAGGTTCACCCCAAAGTCTGAAAACAAAAGCACATTCTTATCAAATATTTTATGTTTTGTTCTCCAACAAGTTATTTTCTAAAAAAATATTATTCAAGCTATTAATCCCTCCTCCTTACTGGGAAAAACTACTGGTTTGTGACATAGTATACCAACTGTTACTCTGTCCCTGACACTTACTTACTGGAAAGTAAAACAAAGTTTTTGTGTATAACTTCATACTTAATTCAAAGTCTCAACATCAAGGTCAAGAACTGATAGAATTCAAAATAACCATCTTGCTGTAAACTTTGGTTTATTAACAGACTTGTAAAGAATGGTGAAAAGGCAGGATAACAGACACAATGCTGCACAAGTTCTGTTAATTTACATTTAACATCATTTCTTCTACTACGATTAGTTTTGTTGCATTTCAGTGGTCCGGTGAACAGACATAAATACTAAATTTTCTATTTACCTAAATTGTTTCCAAAACCCTCTTGGTACATAGTACTGTAGCCTGGAAGCTGCTAAATGACCAAAAATCACTTGAAGATGCCTCAGAACTCCAATATTGTACTCTTTTCTATCTTCTGTTTTACTCAGTGCTGGTTTGTCTTCATACTGGTGTGGATAACCAAACACATCATCACGCGGGTCAACATTGCTCTGAAAAGCAAAAGAAAATTTGTGCAATTAACTTTGATATGTAGCTATTTCATAGCCAGCTGTATCCCTTGTGTTTCATATTCTCTTCTGACGACAGAAATAGTGTCTTTGTATGCATTAACGGAGTTCTGGTGGCAGAAGTGGTATAAAGTGCTTTCAAGTACAAATCCATGAGGGGGAAGTCTGCAAACCTGACTACTTGGATCTCTTGAACTGCGCCTCTGGCAGCGAGCCTATTCAAATAAGAAATATGCTATTGTCCCCACTGCTAGCAGTGGAAAGCAAAGTATTGGTATAACCTTTTCATAAAAAAGAACTCTATTTTAAAGATAAGTAAGTTCTCTGTAATTAAATTTACCTCATTGTCCTGCTTTTCATCCCCAGACATGTCATCATCTACATCACTGCCTGTGCCTTCAATTGCAAGAATCCCATTCCTGATGGCTGGAATCATGTACAGCTGCTGAATGACAGAATTCATGTAACAAGTGGCACCAGCATTTTTCAGTCCTACAAATCCCTTTGGCGGTCGAGGCCCAACAGGTGGTAGATACTCCCATTCTGTAAGCGCTTCACAAGCTACAAGAAAATAGCAGAATGTGATTGGGAAACTATTTTGTTATAAAAGAATTAGACCATCAATGCAGTACAAAGGGCAATTGCATAAAATGAGTATTAGTCTGTATCACATTGCAGTTTAATAAAACACGTTCCACCAGAAAACTTTTATTGCTAAAATTAACACAACTTCTATGAATGATAACTATCTGTAATCTCAACATATACTATTTTCCTCTATTGCATAACTAAAAAGGTGGCCAGGCATATATTCAGTCTATTTGTGTATCAAACAGAAGTCTTCCTTCAATACCAGCAAATTTGTTAGCTCAAGAATTCAGCTGAAAGAAACCAGAAAATATAACCAATTTATAAGCCTTTCACAAATTTATAATCCTTTTAAAATGACAACATTTCACTTATGCCTCATTTTTGCTTGCCAAGATAGGGAACAGTTTTATATAATGCTATGTACATGATTTGTGATAGATTTTTTTCTCCTGAGTCTTCTCCCTCAGACCTCTCACATCTCTTCAGAGTACATTCAGGATCATAGGTTTCCTATGTTAACCTGTTGTTCTGTGCTTTGAACACAAAAAATTCTGATGTAAAAGAAAATAAGAGAGCATGCGTGTTTAGAAGCAAGCTTTACTTAGTATATGAAACACACCACACCCACAGTTCATACGTGTGTTATCTTTTCTGTCTGACATGCCATGGAGATCTGGCATCCTAAGGTGCTTATGAAATATTTCAGTGGAAGGAAATGCCATAAAAATCCTTTGAACTGTGAGGTAATAAGAAATACACTACTTCCTAATAGAAAAGGGTGAAGAAAAAAGGGCGGGGGGAGCGAGGGGGAACCATGAAGCTGCCCTTTTCATTTGTTCATTTGAGATGGAACCAAACAGGAAGAGACTGAAAAACCTCAATTGCCTCACTGACACCACCAACTGGGCAAGTAGCACTGCCATTGTGAGACGTAGTGGACAATTCCCACTATGGGATACTATTTCTAGTTGCTTATAGTTTTGCTAAATTCTACAAGTCTTAACATTCAGTTAAATCACAGATTGGTTTGGGTTCAAGCGACCTTTAAAGAAGGTAGTCCAAACCCCTGTCATGGGCAGGGACACCTTCCACTAGACCAGGTTGCTCAAAGCCCCATCCAACCTGGCCTTGAACACTTCCAACAATGGGACATCTACCACCTCTCTGGGCAACCTGTTCCAGTGCCTCATCACCCTTATCG
>Ga0181612_169918_pt1 | contig 10561 bp, 6 predicted proteins | sample HoacroProtozoa21_FD_119630 | JGI IMG/M metagenome (GOLD analysis project Ga0181612, IMG submission 119630) | Hoatzin crop microbial communities from Cojedes, Venezuel. Combined Assembly of Gp0051906, Gp0051904, Gp0051908
ACATTTTATTTCCTGTGAGGCCTCATGCCATCCATCCACCACCGACTGTATACACAGGCAAGGTAACTGCTAACAGAAGGCCACATCAGCAGTGGGCACTACGTTCACAAAGGTGGGGCTGTGATTTTTTCCCTTTCTAAATTGTCAGTGTTTGGTAACTACAGAAACTAATGCTGCCATCCAAATGCTGCTCTCAGGACTGCTCTGGGCAGACTCTGACTGTCTTACCGCCCAAAGACCTTTCATTACTTAGGCGTGGAGAGGTTGTCTCCCACCATTGATTTTCTTGTGTGCCCCTCACTAATGCAATTGCAGCTAAAATACAGGATTTTAATGAATGCTTAATGCGAGCTTGTTTGTTTGTTCCTATGTGTACACATAAGACGGAATGGGAGAGAGAAAGTGTGAAGCTTGTGTCAGTAAATAAAAATCATGTAAATATCACCGGTGCTGTTTGCAGAAACCAAGTGCATGGATGAGGATTCATGCAAGGTGCTCTGCCCTCCTTGTAGCTACACCAGAACTCAGATTTGTGTTTGATGTGACTCAGAGCTTCAGCCCAGCAACATGGCAGGGTCCAAAAGCAGCAGCGGCAGAGACAGCCGTACCCCAAAAAACTCACAAGTTCTGATTTAACTTTAGTCTTTTTCCAGGTCAGAAAGTGTCTGTCGGCTAGATGTGCTCTTCTGCATAGAAGTGGCCAGAACACGAGCCAGTGACCACTACACGATAAACCACTGTATGGCGCAGCCGTCTGCAGACTGTCCTCAGTCCTTAAACAAAGATGCAAGGAGCTGATGTTTGGTATCAGCTGCTTCTACATAAAAAGAAAAAACAGAGACTTGTGCATTCAGTCTGTCAAATCTTAGGACAAAACAAGACAAAGGGTCTTCAATGCATCTTCCAGGCCAGGTGGGACCCTTACCACCCATTACACCTGAAGCGATGAGGAAGGCTTCAGCTGCAATCCTGCGGAAAGATCAGGGCATTCGTGAATGCAGACTCTGTCACTTGCTCTTGCCTGTCCAGCGCTGGACTGGAAGCATCTGCACCAGAAAGGACAACATGACAGCCTCACACTTTGACACCCACACTTCATCTTGTAAAAGCCTATTATTTAAGATTTCTGTGAGTGAAATGAAAGTCATCCCATCTGGGATGTTAGCCAAATCCTCATTGCTTTCTTTCCAAGTTTTATGTAAATCCAGATGTTCTGATGCATTGAGAAGTACAGTCTCAATCTGTCGTATAGCACATATGTGTGCCCTCTTTATTCTTTTGAAACTTCAGAGGTAAGACTGGATTTTAGACTAGTGTGATATGGATCTGTACAGAGGTAAGGACTAGCACGAAATCCTACTTTCCTCTCTCGTTTGGCTGTTGGCTCATCTGAGTCATCTGTCTCACATTGTCAGAGCCCCCAGATTCCTCCTAGGAGGTCTGGCTCCTCGGGCAGCTCTATGGGGACTGCAGGTCATCCACTGGACAGTCTTGAAACCAAATTACTATGTGGCTTAGACTGCAGGATATTCCAATAAAGAGGGAATCTGTTTTTGACTTTTAGGTAAGCACACAGATTTCATTAATTAAAGCTCATAATGCTTTAATGAACTTACATGAAATGCCTCGAAGCTCAATGCAGACTCTTCTCTCTCTGTCTGTTATGTTGTGGCTAAAAGTGGATTACACTATTTCCTACTGAGCCAAAAGGGACAGATATAATCATGGGATAATCAAAGCAACTCAGCTTTAGCAGAGTCAGAGGCTTAGTCAGATGTTAAATACTACAACAAGGCAAGAAAATGCCTCTGTGGAAATTCAATCTCCCGGTGGTATCTGTCAAAATAATGACACTGACTGCCTGTCCTTCTGACCATGCTCCTTGCTTCAGATGCTGTGCCACTGACCCTGGAAGTCACACCGTACCTTCCAGGCAGCCCCGTAGGGTGTCTGCACAGCTGGGGACACCTTGCAAAGCTGAACATGAAGCCTTCTATCAGTTTCAGATAGCCCAGCATAACAGGAGACCAAAGATAGCTTTTTATCCCCATTCTTGAAAATCTGAAAATCAGAAATGGATCCAGATTGTAAAGCATGAGTATTGTTGGCTATTTGCTGTATGCCCTACAACAGTGAAACAGGGATACAGTTGTACAGAAGTAAACAAAAGCCTAAGGAATCATTTTAGCTTTTGTTATCATTGCCTGTCACAATTTTCTGTTCTTCCTAAGGCTTTTGGGGATTTTTCCCCATTCTCTTTCATCGGAAGTCAGTCCGTCAAAAAAATTCTAAAGCATAGTACTAAATACTAAAACATTAATGCTGAAAACATCAGCAAGCATACATTTTTTTTGTGTGTGCTTCATATATAAATATTTCATAAGGACATTTATGAAGAAAAGCTAATCACACCTTAAATGCAGACCATAGCCTGAAGTACCTCCCTGTGCTTTGCAAAGGTCTAAACTTTGAAGAAGGATCCTAGAAATCTCTGCAATCAAACCAAGACCTCTGGATTATATTCTCAGAACACCTGGGAAAGAATACGATTTAAATTTGAAGCCTATAATTTCAGAGTCTCCCTCTCTAGGAGGTATATCACAGTCAGCAGGAGTTACTCCTTTTTATTTATTTGTGGAGTACAGTTCTTTGAATCATGTCTACATATGGCTTACCTTTGGCAGATGACTGTCTCTCAAAAGAGGGCCATTAATGGGTTCTTCCGTGGTTACTGATGGTTTGTCCTGGTGGGTCCCAACGCAATTCAGCACAATTTAGCTGTTTTATGTATGTGTATCCCAAACATTTTCATAATAATCTCCATATAAGGAGTAGAAGCCATATGGGGATAACGGCAACATAATTTTCGCTGATCTGGATTTCCTGATTCTCTATTAAAAACAAAAATTCTCCTCTTGGCTTCTGCTGCATGAGTCTGTCTTCACCGACACCCCTACTCCAAAAGCGTCACTGTGACTGCTGGGACTGCTATCCCCCAGTGGACTAGTACTGCCCTCTTGGTCGCAGCTGACAGCTCCAGTCTTCTTCTAAGCCCACCACTTGAGGACTCAACACTCTCAGCTGGGCTCAGGCACCCAAAAATAGCCAGCACAGGTTTATCACACAGGTTTCTTTATCCAGGGTTCCAGCATAGTTTCAGACATGTACCAGTGACAGTGTTAGCCACTCTCCCAAAAGCTTGAAGACAGAGAGTCCAAACTGCACTCTCTCTTAAAATGTAGTCAACTGGTTCCTCTGAGGTAATATGGCTTATTCTCCTATTACTTAAAATCTCAGATTAGGCATCTTTCATTAACTTTTTAACTGATTAGTAACTTTATCCCTATCCTAAGCTCACATTAAAATGTCAGCTTTTGTCAGCAATCAAGTGTCGAGTTCTTACTGACACCTTAGTCTAAGCAACCACCTGCAGTACCACAAGTCTTGTGTAGCCCTGGTTAATCCTTCGACAGTTTACAGACATTGTGTTCCTAGCCTATTCTCAGTTAAACTCTCACACTACTCATTACTGCGGTTGCCCAGGTACAATAATTGAATTTCTTCTTTTTCAGGCTGTTTGTTAGCTGCTCTCCTGGTAGGTGGAAAGAGTAAATTGCTCCAATGCTTTTTAAAGATTTTAGTGTCCTGGGCTTAACTTCGTCTACCTTTAACACTGTCGCATGTCTTACTAGAAAGTTTTGCTTTTTGTGATCCATAAAGCAAACTAGCTTACGTGTTTGAAAGTTCAACAGCAATACCTCTGAATTAACCACATTGTTGTCTGTATAATATAATAACAGTGGGGAAAAGTTAGGAACTATGCAAGAATGACGACAGTCTGTTTCTGAGCAATTTCAGATGCTGTTAGTGAATTGTTATGAAAGCCACGAGGACATGACAATGACAACTTAAATGCTGAACTCTTTACACTCTCTTCTGCCCCTTCGAAGTTAAATCAAAATTAAACTACACAGATGAATCTCAGAAATCAGCAACGTAAAGTCTGATACTTCTCATCTCTTGGACTGACTTCTCAAGTTAGTCCATCAGCCCCAGGCAGCAGGTATGTTCTGCTTGCATGCATGTGAGTGAGCAAATATTTTGGTTTTAAAATCTTTTTTCTTTTCAGACACATGATTTTCAGGAAAAAAAATCGCAGTTCCCACAAACTGTCTTTGGCCAGCTCTGTTGAGGGAGAAGACAACCCAAGCAGTCAAACCACTTCTTGTCTGCAAGCAGAACCCAGGGAAGTGATTACTCTTAAGCAAATCCATGATTGAAAGAACTCTCCAGCCTAGACGATGCAATTATATAAGTTTAATTTCACCCCACTTGGTTGTGTGAAGTCCTGAAGTGATAATTCCAGATGAGAAGTCATCTCATTATATTCTGTAGAGAGATTGGAGTTTCTGACCTTGAGAGAATATTTGAGGATAAATCACTGCAAAAGATCCCATTACTCTTTGGAACAGTATGAACAAGAGGCTGATAACTGTGCTCTGATGTCATCAGTATAGATTTCTCAGTTACATTATCATTGAGGGAGCAATTCTGAGACTATTTTCCCTATCAAAAGAAAAATCTTAAATTGCAAAAATATTATCGCTCTTTAAATAAGGATGTGAATGTCACTTTAACATAACCAAACTTAGCTCATTTTGAAGCCATAGTTGTCACTTGGTGTACAATCCTCTCAAAACGGTAATAATATATGACAAGAATTTAGCAAAAACATTTTGAAAGCCCTTTATCAATGTCCTTTATATCTCAATCCTACAAGTGAACCGTTACAAGCACATACCATACTTACATATATGCAAATAAGGAAAGTACCAATAGATGGCACTTGATGAAACTTGGCATCGTTTTGGGGTTTTGTAAGACCAATGCATATAGCAGCTGTGCACAGCAAACAGCATCCTGCAGCTGCTCTTTGCATTAACATTTAACAGCATACTCCAATTTTTGGCTCCAGTCCTGCAAATTGCTGTGTATACATGCAAGTGCGTGTGTGTGTGTGTTCATTTGTGTTTACTTTTGCATGAGTCCATCAGGCCAAAACTGGAAGGTGTCTGTCAGTGCTAGCAAATTCAGAAAGTGAATGTGGTTGCACAGTTCTTACCTAAAACAAAAAAATGGCATAAATATAAACCAAAAGGTCTCTGCCGCCAATAAAATTGCTTTGCACCTGTCTATGCCTTTTTATTCAGAGGATAAAAATCATTCTTCAAATACAATAAGCCAGTGGCTGTTTTGCATGGGGCGTGTGTACATAATTATGACATATCAAGGAGACTCAAAAGAGAGGAAGAGTGCCTCAAGAACTTGCTGCATACATGCAGAAAATTAGACAATTTTACAATTGTCTTAAACAGACCACTTCATTTTGGAATAGACCTCAATTTGCTAAGACAGAAAACTTGAAAACGTACGAGTTCTTTCCTATCATAAATCTTAGGGATTTTCCTGTGGTTTAATTATCTGCCACCCCCATGCTAACTAGGCTTATACTTTGATATGCTGGTAGGTTTCTTATTGTTACTATCTCGCTTTGTTTTCCGTTACTTCCTCTCATATATTCAACCCTTCTTCTCCACCGAGCATGGCTTGAGGTACCCACTCCAAGCGATGCAGTTATAGAAGATTTGCAGAAAAAACCCAGTGCTTTCCAATGGACATTTTATCCCTCACTGGACCAGCTGGCACACCCTACCTAAGCAGGACACACTCCCTTTCTGAGTGGAGGCACGAGAGTCTCACCGTTTGGAACTACAAATATGAACACACTTGTACCTACACCATTCATGTCTATGATCTCCTGTAACTATTACATTTATATACTACAAATATTTGTTTATCTAATATGCATTTATCCTAAATGTTTTTATTTATTCCTATTTTATTTTTTTCCTAAATAAGTTTTTATTTATGTAAAAGATTTTTCTTTCTTCTCATCCAGTTAGGTCTGCTCACTTTGTAAGCACCTAGACTTGCTCCCAGTTTTGACCACTGGTAGTAAGGATTACTGGAACTGGCAGAACTATTTGCTTGTAATATTTAATACAACAAGTAAGGAAGAAGCAGGGACATTTCTTCTGGATTATTAGAAAAAGCTGCACCCTCAGTTCCATAGCTATTTTTACCGGCAGCCTCTTTCCCTTCATTTTGCTGCCTTCAATTCTAGTTCCTCCCTGATGCATAACTGGTAAACCGACACCTGTGATCCTGCCATAGCTCCCATCTTATTGCACACTTATCTTTCAGTAAGAGCAGAGTTCCCATATGTGCCCTATCTTTATCCTCTGATGCTTTTGCTTTGCAAACAGAAGATTGTATTTCCATTGCCCTCTGTGTCTGGAAAAAGAGATGCAGCACTAAGGAGTTTGTCTGTGTTACTAATCAATGGTATTTTTAGGCAACCAGGCTGATCCCTTTCCTACCTTGTCCCTGCTACGACTACTTCCAGGTATTTTCCCTTAGCATTTGTTGTTTATTTTCTCTCCCCTCCTCTAATTTTCATTCACCCTGTTTTTTTCCTTTCCGCTTCTCAGTCTGATGAAGTAACAAGAACTTGCACAGGTGCACAAAAGGTATGATCCCACTTTCCTGGTTTTTCCCCCACCTTTTCAGCACCACCTCCTACCAACGCATGTTGCTGCAGGAAAGCTCTGGGCAGGACCTTGAGGATAAGCCACGGGTGCCATATGGGATTGACTCTCAGATTGTCTGATTTCCACGCAGACAGATCTGTGGCTGGGGAGTGTGGAAGGGTCTGACACAGTTTTTTGGAGATGAATACAAGCATGACTGCTTTGGGATGCACCTGCAGTCAAGATGTGAGTCTGCCCTCACTGCAGGCACTGTTTGGTGGCCCAGTGCTCCCCGAATCCAGAAATGGTCCCTGTCCCTCCTTGTGCTCCCCATAACCATTCCTAGCACTGCTCTGCACTGATGTCTTGGCAGAATTAATCCAGAGTTTGTTCCTAAACCAGCTCAGATTAAACCCGTACTTCCACACCCCAGGTATCTCTTCTCCTTCAGCACATGGCGGCTGAGCACTGAAAGGTCTCCTGGTATGGACTGTCTCAGTGACAACACATTTCCTCACCTGTTAGTAACGACAGTGTTTGGGAGACTTTCTCATATGAGTAAAGCTGATTGTAGTTGTAAGTTATGGGATGTTTTGGGCCTTTGGCTCAGCTACTCGAATGCATTTGCCAGCTGGCAGTGGTGAGGTGTACAATACAACAGGACTGCATTTGCAGAGCAACCCACAGGATACAGAGGACCTGAAGTACACACTACCTAACATTACAGTGGCTTTATTTCGTATTAGCTGTAGTGTGGAGCTGTGGGCTGGACATGAATTAGTGGCTGAGAGACATCATCTTCTGCTCCATTTCCTTGATGAGAGTGCCCTGCCCTGAAAACGAAACTGCAGTACATAGGGGCAAACAGGAAACATGCTTCAAAGCAGCACTCCATTGAAAATATCATGAGAATATAGATTCATTTAGCAACCTAAAACAATGGAAGTTTTCCCTTAGACTATATGGGGGTTTGGGGTCTAAATACTCTTCCAGATCTATCCTTAGCTGCTATTTCTCTCTGCCATTATTTACTATAGAATCCTTTTGTGCTGATATTTATTTCATAAAGCATTTCCAGATATGGCTGGCATTGGGAATGCTGCACAAAATAGAGTCATACTGGAGATTTCTTTCATAAATAGAACATAAGCCCAGTATTATTCCTGCCTAGGCTATTATGAAAAGTTAGGCCTTTTATGAAATTTCCGTAATGTAACAGTTTAAACTGACCTTTTCTCTTTGTGTTACAGTAGGGAATACACATAGATGGCAGGGCCTCTTCTGGTATTCAACTTCTGCACCCAGCACCCCCTCCCACAAAGGATATTGCAGAATTAGACAGGGGTCAGAGCAGGGCACTGAAAATTATAAAGCACATGAGAAAACAGTTTAGGAAGATAGACTAAAAAGACTGGGATTATTTATTTGTGAGAGACTCTGCATGAGAGGAGACATAATAAGAACATACAAAATAATGAATGTTACAGAGAAAGCAGAGCAGAAACCTCTGCCCTTCCTGTCTCATAACATACATGACAACGAATCATTCAAAGAAATCAAAAGGTGGCAAATTCAGACCTGATAAAAGGAAATACTATCCCATGTAAAACATAATTAGACTGTTGGAATCCATTACCACTGACTGCCCTGCTGGCCAAGAATGTAGTTCAAAGTTAAAGTTCAAAAAGTACAGAGAATGTGTTCTTTGTATAATAAAGCATATAGTAGTAATGCAAAAGGAGAAAAAAAAAGGTGTCAGAAAATCTTGAGTATTTCAGAGATGCAAACTACTAACCACTCAGTAACTATCAGGACTAGGATGGGATGGGCTATGCGTTTCCTATCTGTTTTTCACTGTGTTTCGTTACCCTTCCTGAAAGCACATGGATTTGCCTTTCTCCAAATGTATCCATCTGGCATCACATGTGGAAGACAAAACACGGGGCACCTGAATTTAATATGTCAGGCTGTGAACTTCAATGCTAAGGAACCTGCAGTTACTACCATCTTTGCCTGCTTAGGCGCAGTGAGGGTAACTGCCAGCACGCAGGGTGCAGCATCTTAAATGGCCTTGGCTCAATGTGCTACCGCTTATCTGGCTGCACTCTGAGACAAGACGAGGAAAAATGCTGTCATACTTGCTGTCACTTCATTCATATTTCATAGTCACAGAAAAGGTCTTTTCCGCTCTTCCTGCTGAATACCAGTTGAAAAGGAAACGTATCTGGGTTGTACAGCTTGAGATCCTTGACTACAAGGATGCCTCGTAACATCCTCTCCAACATCAGGTCTGTAACCTACCACACCTCGTGGACAGTGACAGTAACAGTGGTTACAAGCGAGAAAAAAAGGCCCTAAAACTATAGCAGAAGATAAAGGTTGCACTTATTTTGGCATAGAACATAAAGATTTTTGTGAATTCAGAATCCTAAAGGCAGGATGTTACAGTTTATCTCTCCCCATCGTTTTCTTTGCACACAGGAATTTGTTCCATTAACACCTTAAACAAACCTTTTAGTTAATACCATACAATGCTAGTGCGCTTCCAACTTTTCCCTGGTTATTCTCCTCACTGGTGGCTTGATTTCTTGGCAGAGGTTTTTTCTTTGTTTTTTTTTTTTTTCCTAACCTCAGGAAATAATGAAAGAGACAAATGTGCCTTGGGAGAAGAGAGGAAAACTTTCATGATTTAGGAAAGACAGAGTAAGAATGACAGCAAGTGACCTACGGTGACAACTCAGTTCCTTGGGAAGGTTGTCTGTTGTCGAGATGAAGATTCTCTTTTGGGCAAGGTAAATGATAGCCATATATGTGAACAGGAATCAAACACTTCTCTTACGTGTGAAAAAGGCATTTATATTCTAGAATATGGATTTTGGAAGAGATAGCAATTCAATGGTGCTCTTGATGTAGTGCTTTGGGAGAAGATAGGGACGTAAACAATGACTTCTGCCTGCAAAATGTGTGTTAAAATTAGAGTCAGCCGGACTCAATCTATCAAAGAATTTTATTAATAATAGCATGTACTTTGCCTGGTGACTACAGTGCAATTAAATAGGTGTGTGAGCACAGAGGAGCGGAATAATAAAGTAAATAATCCTTTGCTTCTTCCAGCATGAATGCATGAAGCATCTTGAAAAAACTGAAGATACTTGAGACTACTGAGTCTTTCCCTCAATCATTGTTAAAGGATTTTTAATTTTAGAAAAATACAGTGGAAGCCCTTGACATATTTTAGATCATTCCATGTATTATATTTATGTACATATTATATATTAATGATTACTTCTGTACTACTTATTTTGATCTACACCAGAATAATTTAGAGTTACTGAACTACTAAAAGTTTTTTCTAAATACAGCTTAGTTTTTTTAAGTATTTGGTTTATAAGTCTCATTAATCAAAACCTCCGTGAAGGCATTATTGTTTTTATAATAGAAATCAGTATACACTTTAAAAATCGTAATATAGATAAAATGAGCACTATCTGACTTAGAATATTTAGAATTAGTTGTTTTCTACTCCACTTTAACTGGAATTTTCTTTTTCATGCCAGAAACAAAAATGCCACTTTAATTTTTTGATTGGCTCTGAATGAAAGACAAGTAGACCAGGGAAAATTGGTTTAAACCAATCATATGGTACAATTGAAATAAAGCGATTTTCCAAATCAGATCTTGGGCCAAAATTCAGGAGCTGTCAAAGTACGGGATCAAATGAGGATGAGAATTAGTGTGTAAGACAAATTTTTCTTAGAATCTCAGCTCCTCCATTTTACAACAGAATAGAGTAGAGTAGAGTAGAGTAGAGTAGACTAGAGCAGACTAGACTAGACTAGACTAGACTAGACTAGACGAGACTAGAATAGAATAGAATAGAATATAATAGAATAGAAATTTCATTTGAAACTGACTTACAGTGGTCATCTAGTTGAAATGCCTGACCAGTTCAGGGCTAACCATAAGTTAAA
>Ga0181612_174034_pt1 | contig 10561 bp, 6 predicted proteins | sample HoacroProtozoa21_FD_119630 | JGI IMG/M metagenome (GOLD analysis project Ga0181612, IMG submission 119630) | Hoatzin crop microbial communities from Cojedes, Venezuel. Combined Assembly of Gp0051906, Gp0051904, Gp0051908
AGGTCTGTGTGTCACTGCATTTCGTAACGTGTTAGGCACAAACCAAGCCGGGAAAACTATCCTACATCCGCAATTTCTCTGTCTCGGTATTGTTTGGAAAGCAGCTATATTACCTGGGAAAACCTGAATTCAGCATATTTCACAAGCAAAATAAACTCTTAAAATACATTTCCTCTGTTTCTAGAGATAATTATTTTTGTTAGCAGACCCCAGAATGCCACCTGCTCTGTGAACTGCTATAAAATTACATGCCACCACTTTTCTCGATGAAAATGCTTTAAGATATCCCTGTTGTTAGTGCTAAGGAGTTAAAAACATGCACAGATTTCACTGTGATACAGGGTGGAAGAATCTCCTCTGCAAAAAAACCATAAACAGGTTTCTTTGCAGAAATACTTGAGACAAAAGGAGGTAATAATGCTTCTTGTTGTTTGGTATCTGTCTTTGTGTTTCAGATAGAACATGAGAAGTATTAGCTAGCAAAAAGTTCCCACCCACAGCATCAGAATTAATGAAGAAAAAAATATCTGCAGCTCGCCACAGACTCACTAGCCCATTAGAATCTTTAATGTGAACTGCGGTTGCATTCCATTTAAACGGAACTTCTGGTTTTTATGACTGGATGAAACAAGATATGGTTGTACCTGAGAAACAGTGCAAAGAGGGTACACGTGAAGAAATATGAAGATGAAATGTAGACACATAATTTCAACAGATGGTAACAGTACCACAGCAGCATGTTATTTTTTCCTTAGTTCAAGAACACAAATATAAGTAATCAATCATCACTGATTAAGTAATTATGGTACCCTACATGTTATCACTTATCTGGAATCCTTTATCTGTGTACATTACGGATCATCTTGTGTTTTTTTGCACCCCACCGCGCCGCAATACAGTTCCAGGTTGTAAAACAGAACTCTACATTACTATCCCCCCCTTTAAATGCTTCTTTTTTTTTTTTTTTTTTTTTTTAACAAAAGCAATTGGTTTCCAACAGGCTGGATAATAAGTCTTTTGACCTGCATTCTTCTCTGACCCATTAAGGTCACCCCTGTGCTCGGGCATATAGCTGACTTAGGAAATGCCTGCAAGTCCTGCATTTCATCTCCTGCCCACTCAAAATAAAGCTTTCTTTAAATGTGTCTGTACGGGTCCCTGAAGACCAGGGAGGCATCCCTGTAGTGGGCAATGGAGGGACAGAAGCTTCTGCCTTTATTAATGAATGCAGACCATTATGAGTCTGGCTGGCTCCTGCACTGTTCCCAGAAGCATATACTGTACGTGACTTAAAATGCTAGAATATTGACACAAAGCGAGCTGGGCACCCCTAAGGAAAATTACTCCTTGGATATAATGTAGGCTCGTAACAGCTATTAGAGTACAAAATAAAACCCTCCGGGATCAAACTGACATATACCGCATTCTACCTACTCCTCAAACATTAGAAGAATTTCTTTGTGAAGGCATTCTCAAGGACAGCATTAAACTGACTTTTGTAGCAATCTGCAACAGCTTTTTGGCTTACAGCTTTTAGTACTAAATCTCTAGTTTGAATCAATATAAGTACTATATCTTCCACATTAATCAATACATTTGGTTCAATACACGTTCTATTAAATTATACTTTCTAATCAAGATTTTCTGCTTCTCTTCCCTTCTTTTTATTCCAACTTCTTACCCTGTACCATACTTTTCAAACTGTCTGCAGCTAACAAGAGGATGCTGGATTTTCCAGAAGTGAAGGGGAAGAAAGAAAGGCTGGTGGAAAAGGCTAGACGAACAAAACCTTAAGTGCAGCGGTAATGACAAATCAAAAATGCAGTTTCACAGTGTCAACATGGTTTCCAGAACTTCGGTCTGATGCTTCGTTGCTTAACTGGTTGTCATGATATAAGACCTCTCCCGCAGAAAGCTCTGCATTGGGAACTGCTGAAACACTGCATCGCGTGGAAAGGAGTGTGGGGGAGGAGGGAAGAGGGGTACTAAGCTGTAACACCGAAATCACATAATGAAACTTATTCAGACGTAACTGCAAGAAAAATCTCAGTAAATGTTGATTTTTCTACCCTTTCTTCAAACTTGTGCCGCTTCAGTACTGCAGCACAGATTTTCTTGTCAAAACCCCATTATACTGTGGCAGGGTTCTTTCCTGGTAAACTGTAATATGATTACACCCAAGACTAAATTGATGAGATATTTAGATTTGTGAGATACAAAGATTAAATACATACTATAAATTAAGATGTAAAAAGATATTATTTAGTCCATGTCTTTGGGGATATCTGAAACGTTTGGAAAGAAGATGTCTCCAGCAATCTGAGTGATGTACACAGTTACAGTAAATGACTTTTCCACACCTGTGTTAGGTTTGGTGGAATGTGGTTATTCTTCATAAGCAGAGAATATGAAATGTAATGTCAAAATGACAAACTCGTATATTGCAGACATTTGCCACTGTCTTACAGATCAGAAACACTGCACTGATGTCACTCGCTTACAGTCAGTTTCTCTTCTTGTCTCCGTATAATCACGGTGATCCTGCAGAGAAACTGTTGCATTTTCTTTTGACATTTAACATCATCTTACTCAGCTCACAATAGCATCTTATAATACTTTCTAGATGACACTGTGTCACCATTAAAGAAAAAGGTGAAATAGCATAATAAAAGAGAAGAACAAGAATTCATAGAATTTAAAGACAGAAAAGACCCATTAGGGCGTTTTCTCCACCCACCTCGCCAGTGTTGGATTATTGCCTATAGTGTAATTTCAAGTGTTTTGCCCAGTCCAATTTTAATTAGAGCTTCCAATACTCCTCTTGGGAGACTATTTCACAGCTTCATAGAACCCAGGGTTAGGTTTTTTTTCCTGATGTTCATCCCAGGAGAGGAAGAGGCTCAGCCAGCCCCAAATCACACATGAAACCAACTCTGCATAGTCAGGAGCTGGTTTCAGTAGCATATCTGGGCCGTTTCAAAGCATCTGAAAGCAGTAAACTTACTTTCAGTGCTCCAAAACATTAAGACCCCGGTTCCACTGCTTTCTGCAAGCAATTAAGAAGATTCTGCTACATGGGCTTCTCAGGCTCAGTTGCCGAACAGGTAAAAATGTAGTATAGGTGGGCTTGGTGTTCCCACAGTAGGGGTAACCGCTTCCACAGCCCACCTCCACCAAATGAATTAACTGAAGGTTAGGGACATAGCCAGGTCCAGTCTATGCTATAATCCTGAATTGTACTGACAGAGCATCTACGAACACTCAGATTGTAAACATTTCTGTATTTTTCACACAGGTGAAACAGAAAAAGAGCAAATTCAGTTGAAGGTCATCAACAGATGATGTGACCATAGATTATTTTCCCTCCCATGCCCCTCCCTTCCTTTCATAAAACACAAACTACAAGAAATTAACTTAAATTGCTATATATGAAATCTTGGAACGAACCAATGTTTCTGATGTGTTTCATCCCAGGAATTACAAAGTTTCTGACACAAAAATGAACATATATTCAAATTTCAATGGTCACACTTATCCCAAGGGAATGATGGAACTGGAAAGGAGATGATGCCTAATAGTTTTTCATAGGTGAAAAGCAGGAAGCCAAATGGAGACTTTGGAGTTCTGGACAGGACAGAAAAAATTCCAGGAAAGGTGTCCCTGCCACCAGCATCTCCAGTACTGCAGTGCAGCTGCAGAGCAGGAGGAATATCAATGAATTTTTAAATGCACAAAAGTAGGCATGGAGTTTTGTGCAGGCCGAGTTTTACCACCAGCATAGACCTAACAAAATACAGCCTCTGAAACCTGAGATTCCCAAGGAAATAAGCATTTGATCTGAACTAAAACAGAGCTATTTCCACAACAAAGAAGGGGCCAAATCCCAAGAGAATCTGTGTTCCCATAAATACCACTTATATACCCATAAATATCACTTATGTGTGGTGAATTGATGTTTACCAGCCTTTGAGAATCAGGTCGGTTCTCAGACATGATGGCCAATTAAATGCTCATCTCAGGTCATGATTGACCACTGTTGACAATGATAATTTAGGAAAGTCTACACTGAATTGCAATTGTTCATATAAATTAGTTCACATAAGCTATGTGAATTGATATTATATTAATGTCTCTGAAATGGCATGACTGCTAATCAGATCATACTCTTTATTGTATTTTGTAAAACTCTCAGTGTTCTGGTTCTTCTACTCAAGCATTTGCAGCTGGGTCAGAGGAAACCAACCCATAAAAAAATCTCAAATTGGATAGCATGCTCTCAGGGATGCAAGCTGAGAATTAAAACCAAAACCAAACAAAAACAAAACCCCTGACACCTATTTTTTTTCAGAGTCTTCCCGTAAGTCACTAGTAAAATGTCAACGATTCCTTTTTGGATTCATTATTATATGTAAATACATACATCACAGATTTGTTGTATGGAAAAGAATGACATATATTTCTAGGCACAGCAAGTAAGACCTTAATCATTGTCACCAGAAGAGAACAGTCACAAACACAGGTGTCTGTTCACCATCCTTGCACCTTCCTCATTACGAGTGTTAGCAGGGAGCTCCTGGTTAAGCCTCTGACATAAATCAGCGTAGCTCCAACGCTGATTTAACCTATGGTGCCAGGCAACAGCGTTCCATAAGCCTCCCTTGCCCTGTTTGGTGTTTATTGAAATGCAATGGAACTTGCAGCAGCTGCTTCCATTTCAAGCAAGGTGTGCCTGGCTGCACGGGCACGGTGCATGTGTTACCCCCATAAACAGGAAGATGATGGTGATGGGGAGAGAGGGCCATGGTCAGGACATGTTCACAGCAATTCACTGAAACTGGGAAACCTCCCTGTCCTTTCATGCTGCAAAAAGGGCTGTGCTGCTAATCAGAATCCAGGCCTAAGTCTTGTTTGTAGAAAATCTAGGCTTTTGTGATACTGCAGATGCTTGAAATTAATACAAAAGCATCCTTCTCCAATAAGAAAAATGTTCATTAAGTGAGGATAAAAGCTTAAACAAAAAAGGCAAAAGAAGGCACTTCTGATAAATACATCAAAAGTCTTATTATTGTAGAATATGGTTATGACTACTCTGGTGTAAATTATGAGAAACTCCTCTGAAATCAAGGGAGTTTCAAGCTAGGGACAAGTAAGAACAGAGCCAGGCCTGTAGGGTTTAAAACAAAGTGGCTATCGCTCATGTACTGATTGATTCTTGCACACCCTCGGCAGAGGCCACAGCCAGAAGCCTCATCACCGTGTCAGACACTGCCAGGCAAAGACGAAGCAGAACCCAAAGCTGAACAAATCCAGGTTTATCTGCAGCTATTGTACAACAGAGTAACAGGGGACAACAAGCTTTGATAAGCAATACTGCCTAATAAGATATTCAGGGATTAACTCAGTGTTTTACAGACAGATATGTTCATGGGCTAGTTGTTGCTCTGCTTTAATTTTTTTTCTCTGTTATGTTTAATTTATCATGATGGTGATTTCTAAACTACAACATCTGTAAACAAGTTTAAGTTTGACCTCCCTCCCATTTTACATCCATGAGCAGCATTCCTACTTCGTGCTCTAATTTTAGATACCTTAAAGACAAAAAAATCTGTGGGAGAGAGAGAGAGAGGTAAAAAACCCCGAACAACAACAAAAAAACCCTTGTCTGACAATATGCGTTCAACCTACGTGAATACAAATGTGCCTAGCTAGGAGTGAGGAACTGGCTCCTGGAACTGGAGTTACGTTATGTACAGATTCCTTTATAGGTCAAACACAATTAAACAAACTACTACTAAATATTTAACAGCTCAGTGCAGTAATTAGTGACAAATAATGGAAGCTTAAATTGATAATTGAACAGAAATGTCCAGTTGGAAACATTACACATTTCTTTCTCCTGTTTCTCTCGTACTTGCTGAATCCTGATGGGTTTTTTCAGGGATTAAACTGACAAATGAATCTGGATTTTACATACATCTATTTGGTCAGCAGTGACGTATTCTATGAACCTTCCAAGAGGATCTTCTTCGCAAATTCACTTTTTTTACTTTTAAAGCCTGGATCATGAATTGATTTCAAATCTTAAAGCAACTGCCAGGTCCAGAATTCAAGTGCCTGCCCATAAGATTCAAAAGGTCACCCAATTAAAATGGGGAAGCACACAGAGCTGTGATTTATATGCAAAGTGCAACCTTTAAAACAATGATCCTTTCCAGTTTTCCACAGGTGCATGTACAAGAATTCCTTTGAACAAAAACCAGTGAAATTACAAGTTTCTTGATACAGCCTGAAAGAAAAAAGCGCTGTAACTTGTCTGCAATCTTCTCGTATAGACAGACGCATCCCACACTTGTATCGATTGCCGAGTCCACCTCCCTGCCTCATGACATCGCGCTGGGCATTGTGCTCATCGGGTGACAAAGGGACAGCCTGGAACCTGGATTCCCCGCACACCACCAGCCAGTGCGTGAGGCCTTGTACAACAGCCCTCAGCACACTGGAGGTTATGGATCAGCCCGACGTTAACTCCAAGTGACTAACAACAGCTTTAGCTCAGCTAAAAGCAAACCCTGAACCAGTCCAGTTTTAAAATCACCAAACCTGGCTTTTGCACATGGAAATCATATTTGGTAGTTATCCAGCTAGTAAGTGTACATACACCCAGTTAAGGGAACATATAAGTGGACTGGTGTGTATCTTGGATCCCGAAATCAGGAATACAGGTGAAAATACGTCCCCTCGTCCACGGTATGTCAATGTTACAAAGGGTAAGAAAGAAAAGGAAAAACGATGGAGTTCTGCTAGCTCTCCTCCTCTTCTAAATGCTGACAGTCAGCCCCAAACTCTGCTGCACGTCGGTGCATCTTTTCCCTTCAAGACAGTTTGCAAGGAAAGCCAGATTGAGCAGATTTGAAGGTAACAACCAAAGATTTCTGAGCTGACAAGCAGAGGCCCTCACAGCTTTCGCTCTCTGACCTCCTTCACAACTGGTTACCGTGCCAGCCCATCTTGAACATCTTATAGGCCTCATTCCTACGGCTCTTCAAACACGGAACACTGGGAACTGGGACAGCACTTACGTGGCAGGCTCGGAGGCTTGAGGGTGTGTGTGAATTACAAATCTACTTGTTGGAAAACGAAATAAGGACAATTTGTATCCCTTCATAGCTGGTAACTAGTTAGACAGTTAAGAACCCTATGCTGAAAAGTTGTGTTCTTAGAGCAACCTTGTTTGAATTCCCTCCTTTTCAGTCCATGAAATTCCAGGTTGTCAAGGTGACTTTTAGAGTGACCAGAATGCTACTGTGCCCTTTAAAACAAAGTCACTACTTCTCTAAATTTTGTAAGGACACACACTGTAAATCAATAAATCTGGAGCGTTTACTGACATGTGGTACCAGGACAATAAAATTTTATGTTTGTCATTGTGGTTGTTGGTCGTAAAATGCAGAAGTCTGGATTCTCTATTGTCTTCTGTTTTGTTGTTATTTGCATTTGTGTAAAAGAAGCGTGAAATGTGACCACAGCTAAATGGGAGGAATTTTACTCTCACTTTCTCCTGTTTTCAGAACCTATGAAAGGGGTAAGACAGCAAAGTCAAACTGCTACATTTTAATACTTTCCCTCACCCTCCCAAACAAGAAGTACTACATAAAGAAGCATCCTTTTATGCCTTTTTCTTTCCTCCCCACGAGGGTAGAAGTATTGTCCTACCAAATGTCATCCTTTGAGCCTGGTCATTCTGGTTCCTGTCACACAGCTGGCCAGTGACACGTTGCAAGACAGACATGTCTTTAGATCCTGCCTTGACCCTCCACTGACAGCTGAAGGAATGCCCCCCTCCCCTCTGGCTTTGGCTTGTGATGCTGTGGCACTCCTGTCTCCAAGGCTATCTCCTGCTAGGGCATCCAGCCCGTGCAGCTGCTGCTCTCACCCCTTGTTGCCCATTAGGACTGGTTTTTGGTGTGGCAATCTTCTGGTTGAGTGAAAAGAATCACATTTGGGCGGAAAATAATGGGAGATAACACACTCATTTGTTGTCTATGTTTAGTGCCAAGGTGTCTGCAATACAGAACTTTTCAGAACTTTAATTCTTTTACAAAAAGATGTGCTGTAGCTATGGTGAGGCTAATCTATAACCCTCGCAGTCTTATATAATTTGCTACTCCAAGCTAATTTTAATTCATTACAATAAACCCCACCTCATTAAAATAACTCTTTAAAGTGAAGTATTAGCTTGATCCCAGGAAAAAAAAAATGCAGAATCTTCGCTATCAGGGGGCGATTCATCATACCGCAGTGCACACTTATATAAATTCAAAGGTAGGCTATAAACAAGTACCCACAGCAATAATGCCATGCATAAAGGGGCAGGCAACAGGAGGCCTGCTTTCTAATCAGCCCTCAAAGGAACCTGCCACACAGAAGTGGCACTTGTTCTACTTTAAATCTCTTGCAGTTACTTTACCTTGGCAAAATTTATAAACTAATAACTTTGGTAAACAGACTGGCACTCCAAACAGAAAAACAAAACCAACACAACAGTTCAGGCCCACAGAGAAAGCAGCTTTCCCAGAAAGGTAATGCCTTCAACAATGAGATAAAACATTTGTTTGGGGGCTACTCTTACGGTCCCTGATGTTCAGTAACGCTTCGGCACTGCACCATTAGCGTCAGCAAGATCTGTACTGCCATTCCACTGTGGTCTACAGTCTATTGTCCCCGCAAATGTTGTCAGCATCTTAAGGCATTTTACACACCTGTATATTTGTGTTCTGGTCAGTCAAACCAAAGAAATACTTCTGGATTTGAAAGCGCCTACTCTGGGGCTATGGCTTTCACTTCAAACGTCATTAAATTCTCAGGACAATCTGCTTTCAAAATGTCAGTTTAAAAACATATATAACGTTTGCAATTAAAGCTCACGTTCTTTCTCATTCCTATGTTTTTTCCTTCTCAGTAACTGCTAAAAATTACAAAAATTATACTGTCCTCCATTTACATATGCAAAGAAGGAAAAGAAAACCAGAAAGCAATAATAAGGGCTAAGCAGAAAATCTCTGGAATACACGCAGCACAATATTGGAATCTTTTTTGTTATATCCTAAACCACTCCACTTTGTAGAAAGTTCCTTTTCAAATCAAAGCAATACTACAGTAAAACAACTGCAGGCAAAATTTCTAAGACACAATGCAGTTTGTGTCAGAACGCTCATCACTTCAGGCTGACCTGTCAAACTATCTTGGGGAACACGGTAAGAAAGGCAAATCTGCAAGCTGGGAAGAAACTTTTGAATGGTACGAAGTACGCGTTGCTCACAAAGCACAGAACGCTGCGCAGCGTTGACCGAGCTGTACTGACGCTTACAGCAGACGTCTGTCCGTCCCTTCCTAGGGCTTATAGGCACCCCTGCTCGGGCTGTGCTCCTAGGACCACTGAGAGGGAGCCAACGTTCTGAAGCTCTAACAGAAGAAACCAAATGAAAAATTTGTGCCCACATGAGTGATGTGGACTAGAGGTCAGAATTTAGTACTATACACAGATACCTGCTATCAGCAATAGAGTTATGTTGTCAATTCGATATGGGTGAAGTCAGCAAGATGACATTTTTGAACCTTGATAGGCAATTTCTGGCACCTACATTTCAAGAGCTTCTCAGCACCCTGCAGAATCCATCCTCCCCACCCAACCCACCTCCTCAGGGGGCCCAGTATGGTCTCAAGGTACCTCTTTTCAGGCATGAGGGATTAACATTTTGACCACAGGGCTTTTCCAGAAACTAACACAATTGTCAAGACAGTCTACAGAACTCACCAGAGAATCATTTCTTAGGGTTTCTGAAATCTCCACTTTTCATAGATATATTTCTCTATTAATTTCTGCACAATGGTCTGACATCTGCAGAGACTTATCATTCTCTGCTAAATTGTGTACATCTTCAGACTAATTCCTATACAATCACTGTACGTTTTTGTAAATCCATGTGGCCTAAACGTTCAAATCTCGGGCCACCATAGCCCTCAGTGCACGTTAGAGCATTCATAAGGCTGCCTGAACTTACACCTGCTTGTAATAGCCCCCACGGGATTGTTACATTAATTAAAAATCCCTGGAATTCATTGGAGTCTGAGACACGCCTGTGAGGACCAAAAGGGAGTGATACAGTACCAGCTAGCAAAATAAACAGGAATTGCTGCGTAACTGAGGGAATCCTTGGCTGTCTGACTAAGGTACCTTTTATACTGGCAGGGGATGCAAATTGGAGCCCGAGGATCTGCACTTTCATTTTCAAAGCACTTCGCAAACATCAACCACTTCACCTTCACACCATTGCTTCGAGGGAAGTAAATATGTACAGTTCCAGCATCCTGTTTTCTGGAGGTGCAAAGAAGCACAGGGCATTTTTACAGGCACAGTCTGTGTTCACGCACAAAAGGGAGCTTTCGACAACCTCTTCCTTCGTGGGCAAGTGAGTTTCCCAAGGCCATCGAGGGAACTGGCAACAGAACAATGATTATTGGAGAGATCCCGCCATCCAGCCCGGGGCTAAGGCCACCCTGC
>Ga0181612_111000_pt1 | contig 10560 bp, 4 predicted proteins | sample HoacroProtozoa21_FD_119630 | JGI IMG/M metagenome (GOLD analysis project Ga0181612, IMG submission 119630) | Hoatzin crop microbial communities from Cojedes, Venezuel. Combined Assembly of Gp0051906, Gp0051904, Gp0051908
AGTTGCTGGTGGAGCAGGCGGGCAGGGCGGGCTGCGAGCCCAAGGCCGGCAACAACATCGAGATCGTCAGCACCTCGCAGACGGCCAAAGTCATCGTCTCCGTCAAGGACGCCGTGCCCACCATCTTCTGTGGCAAGATCAAGGGCCTGTCGGGGGTCTCCACCAAAAACTTTTCCTTCAAAAGGGACCTGCCCCAGGACTCGGTGCTGCAGTGCTACGACGTGAAGAGCCCACCCGAGCCCCGCGACAGCGCCGAGGCCCTCAGGAAACCCGTCAAAAACAGGAGCGTAAAGCTAAAGAAAATGAACTCGCCGGAGATACATATTCTTCCAATCAAGAAGCAACGGCTCGCTGCCTTTTTTCCAAGAAAGTAAATTATGGGTTTTTAGAATTTTAAGATTATTATGAGAAGAAGAAGAAGAAGAAAAAGAAGAAATAATAAAAAAGATGCACTTGGTTTTAAACTCATTTAAAACTTTAAACTATCTTTGTAAGTTATTTTTGGGGAAGGGAGAGAGGATCGGATGTAGAGTCCCTATAAGCCGGGTTGGTTTGGTTTTTTTTTTGTTTTCCTTTGGTTTTTTTGTTATTAAACTTTGACTTTTCATGGGAAACTGAATAAAAAGCAACCTATTTTTCAAGCAGATTGCACATTTTGCAGCTTTAATGGAGTAATGGATGAGTCAGAGGGGTGAGAGCTATTTTCACTGCCATAAAGTGCTTTGATGATGTAATTCTTCATAACGGTCGGAATGGAAATTTCAAAATAAATGTTTGTATGTGCTAATTGGCTGCGGCATTTCTTCTCATTTCTGAATTGCTTTCAGTGTACGGAGAAGGTTTGGCAAAAAGTCTGTAAACTGTAAAGCGCTGCATCTGACTTGCGATGAGCCTAAAATGTTAACAAAAAAATAACAGGCTAAGAAAAGTTATACTGTCCCACAGCACTGCCGGAGACGATGGCCGCTAACGATGCACCCAAACGAGCTTCCGGAGGAACAAGAATGAGCAGCACAGCCCAGTGCACATCTAATGCCAGCTTCGTTGCGAGAGACCCATAGGAAACCGTCTGAAAATATTAAGTAATATTAGCAGTCATTTAAAAGAGAAAAGCATAAAAGTCAGGCGAATCTGGTTGCCGGGGGGAAAGGAAATTTTTTGCATAATTTTTCACAGCCTGACTACAGATATATGGAAAAGTTGTCTACTGTTAGTTTTCTAAGTTTCTTTGATGGCTGAAGTCAATGCACATGAAAGAGCAGAACTGTGTAACTTCTTCACTTGGCAGCACACAAGCCGCCCACGTCAGTGGAGAAATGTGAATGTACAATTAAAATAAAAGTTCTGGTAGGTTATGGGTTTGCACTTGTGTGTGGAAATGAGCTGGAGATGCTTTATTCCATGTTGGCTTTTAAGTTCACACGGCTCGCTTGTAAAACCCCGACGGAAGAACGAACGTGAGAGCAATAGAACAATTTTCTGTGAGCGTTGCCTTTTTGTGGCTATACCTGTTAAGCAGAAAAAAACTATTTTTTATTGTTTGAAATGACATGTTCCCATTGTCTAAATAAAAAAAGCCATTGTAAACCCAGCAGCTGGATGCTGTCGCACACGAACTGTGCCTTTCTTTACCTAGTCACAGCCGAGCTAATCCCAAGACTCTGCTTGAACAGTTTTGGGAAAGTTTTCACAGTCATTCGTGCAGTGAGAAGTTGCCCAAAGAAGCAGCTTCAGGGTTGGAAATCTCGTCCCATCCTTAGGTGCCAGTGTCTTGCCGAAAACTTTCCCAACATTCAATGGCAACGGCCACAGATTCGCTATTCCTAAAATGCATCCACAGTAGGGGGCTGGGAAAGGCGCCTGGCTGCTCCTTTGCTGGGCTGAAGGATCCCTGCCCTCTGGCTTAACATGAGAAGTGGGGACTTTCACATAAGCGTGGCATCAAATTCTGTCAAACTCTTGCTTTTTAAGCGTTTTTAAAGCCTTTTATTTTTCCCAAAGCTGGCAGAACTGGCAATCTTCAGAAGAGCGTGAAGTGTTGATGGACTCATTAACGTTCAATCATCTGACTGTATTTTTTAAAATATTTTTTTTCTTAATTGAAAATGCTGCTTTGTTTTGTTCTTTCCAAGAAACCGTGCTGACGAAATGTGTCACCTTCTGGTTATTGTAGTGCAGAGGCTCGGGATTTCGATGTCCCTTGGGACGGCCAGGCCCGTCGCCGCTGCCCCACTCTGTTCCAGCCAGGCCCGTGCCAGAGTGTCAAAAACCTTCTGAAAATGTTGTTTTCCCCAGGGCTACACCAGATTAGTTAAAAAGGAGGAGGTCACCACATTAGCCGCTGTCATTTGTATTTTGCCATTGACAGAAGCAAATTCAAAAGAAGTCTCTGGGATTTTTTTTTTTTTTTAATTTTTTTACAACAAAGTAGGCGAAATCAGCTTTACGCCATCATAAGCCCATACAAGCACTTTCCAAACATCCGCTGCCTACGGGCGACTAACTCAGTTTAAAGCCACCTGGTGCCGGTTGTAAAGGCAGACCAGAGCAGCAGCCACGCGGGTGCATCTTCCCCCAGGCCATTACCAACAGGCTGAGGAAACTCGGAGCAGACTCCAAATGTCCCAGCGTCCCCCTTCACCCCGCCCAGGACCAGCCTCCCTGGCTTTGCGGGGCCAGCTCCAGAAGGACCAAGCTCCCCGGCACTGCTGGTCACCATGGATGTCCCCCACAAGGTGACACAGGCTGGGGCCACCCTGCTAAGAATGGATGGGCAGAGCAGACAGGGTTCACCCACCCACCCCACCGCCTGGCTTCTCCATGCTTTAGTAGGCACGGTGTTGTTGGGCAGGTGGTTGGACTTGATGATCTTAGAGATCTTTCCCAACCTATGATTCTGTGATACGCTTAAACGGCAGTGGCGGGGGGATGCTCCGAACAGCATCCTCCCGGGAAGCCTTCGGGCAGCTCCCGCTCCCTCCTCCACTGCCCTTCCGTGCAACCCTCATCCCCAAGGCTGTGCCGGGGGAAGAGCGACCACGCACCGGCACCTCTCCTGGTGCTTAACGCTGTTGGGCAAACGATGCTAAGTAGGGACCATTTGCCTCCCACCATCCCTCGTGTGTGAGGCATGAGACCTACATCCCATGGGCACGGGGGAGAAGCAGCCATGGAACTAGGTACTTAATTAACCAAGATTGAGCGCTTCCACCTCCTCCTCCTCGCCTCTAGCAGCAATTACAGATTTTGTGTATTGGGCCATTAATTTTCTACAGGGCTACATTTTAACTGCTTCTGAAACTTCTCTATGAGGAGAAGGACACGGAGCCGCACTCGTGATATATGGAGCTTCCATTTCTGGTGGCTGTTAATGGAGACATTAATACCTCTTGCGAAGTTGAAGGGAAAGTCATTAAGCCGTAATGGCAGGAGGAAGATGTTTTACAACGACGAGTATATGCAAGGTAGAGAGAGAGAAGCAGTGCAGACCCTGAAGGGCACCCCTTGTTGACTCCAGGCTTCCTTGGGCTTGGACTTGGGTGCGGGCTTTTTATTAGGGGGTGGGGGAGAGGGGAGAGGTTTTGCAGGGGGGGGTTACCTTCCCCTCTGCTCTCTTCCCCCCATCAGGCAGGGGCTTCGCAGGAAGCCAGAGGCCGAATGGGAGGAGAGGAGCAGGGCTGCATGGCCACGGTACATGGGGTGAGAGAACTCAGACAGTGGCCTGGAGCTTTCCCCCGTGGGGCAGCCGGTCCCCTTCCCCTGCACTGCCCGAGGCATGGCCACGCAACCAGGGGCGCACAGCCCTGGGAGCAGGGGGCACATCTAAGGCTTCAGCACATGGAGGGAGTGAAAGAAGAAGGAGCAGCTTCTCAGCCAGAGAATTTACCTGGAGCGGGTGGTTTTTAGGCTGAGAGAGCAGGCAAGCAGTCAGGTAAGAAGCAGACAATTCTGAGCGCAAGGAAAAGGTGGAGAATGGGGAGATGAAAGCAGGCAGTGAAAGTCGAGATAAAAGCCACCTCCAGGCCTGTGAGCATCACACATTTATCAAAGTTAGCAAGCAGCCAGCCGGAGAACGAGCGGAAGAAGCAAAGCTGTGGCCCTAGGCCACGAGCAGATGACAGACGGAGAAAAGGCAGGCTTGAGCTTCAAAGACAAGGCTCCAGAGCCAGTTGGCTAAGTGAAAGCTGGAAGAAAGGTGAGCACCGGGCGCTGGACTTTCTTGGGCTGAAGGCAGCTGAGAAGCGAGAGCAGGGGGAGACCCCACACTAAATCACACCCACGCAGAGCACGCGAGGCAGCGCGGCCTTCTCGCTCCTGCCCGGACGCAGCAGGTGACAGGGAGGAGCAGCAGCAGCAGCAATGGCGAGCCCAGCCCGCGGGAAGGGGAGGGAGAAGACAACGGCGAAGTCACCCGTTTCTGCCTGTCGCGGGCCTGAAGCAGCACACATGACCTGGGCTCTCCCAGCACCCGCGCTCCTATCCGCTGTAAAACTGCTAATGCCAATAACGCCTCCCAATCAGTGCCAACTTTTCTTTTTTCACCACTTCTACCCATTTTCTGCTCAGCCCCAGAGCACCGAGACGGCGTTACAGCACTGTGCGCGTCCCCGCAGAGGCTTGGCCCACGGGGGCTTGCCGAGCAGCTTCACGCACTGCTCGCACGCGGAAGCTGTCAGGGGCAGGTGGCCGGCACGGACGTGGCTGCTGAGCACCAAAGGGAGCGATCGGGAGAAGTCCGTGCCCCATCACTTGCACAGAGGCACCTCAGGACAGCGATCCGACAACAAGAAGTGACTCGTTAGCAGTCCTCGTGAAGAATCAGACAATCAAAACAACATTGCATAATATCCTGGTGCCAGATGTTTTAGTTTCTTTTTGCACTCAAGTTTATAAAAACACGCTGATGGGCTCCAAGACCTTGTTTTGCTCTGGCTGGGATCAGTTCCTGCCTTCCCGAACGCAGCCAGCCTGCCACTGCAACGCTAACGATGTGCGTTTGTGCAATTTGCTTTTTCCACTCGCCTTTCGGGTTTTTTTTCAGTGCTTCCCTCTCTCTCATTTAAAGTTGCATTTCTCTTGAACTATATCACATACTCTTACTGCTGAAGTTTGCAATTCGGAATAGTCTGGGGCAGTCCTACGCACACAAGCAAATCCCTTAATTTTAGTGCGGAAAACATATTTTCCACAGTTGTTAAGATCCTGGTATCGCAGCCTCACTAGGAAAATCCTTTCTGTTGTTGAACCATCTGAAACATTTTTTCATGTTTGGGGAGAAAAATTACTAATCGCTAAAATATTTAGCACTGCTTTGTGCCCATATACCCCACGCTCTCCTAGAATAACAGCCTAATATCCTGGTACTGAAACTGTTAGGATAATTTCAAAGTAAGAGGGGAAAATTAAAAGAGCAAACATCAGGGTACAATCTCATCAAGTATCTAGAAGGGCGTGCTATTTTCCAGGTAAAACATTAGTTTTCACTGTTAAGAAGTGCACGTTTCCAGTGAAGCGCTGGTAACAGGCACATCACATCCCCGCGTCAGCCTGTACCCGGCCCCCCCTCGCTCCTGGGATTACTGATGTTCCTTAGCCCACAGCTGTCTCAAAACGGCCACATTTTCTGCATTGTTTCAGTATCACCCTTCCCACCACATCGTCGTCAATGGAGTTCCCATCTTTCTTAGCTTAAGAACCGAAGAGAGGCAACGTTTTGTCCTAGTTTGGCATCTTGCAGACCAAGGGCGCGTCACTGTGACACAAAACAAGGAGGTCCTTCTTTCTGGAGCTTACGTACTGCAAGAAAACTTCTAAAAGTCCAGTCAGTAAGCATGAGAAAGCTATTAATTGTTGAGGCTTCTGATACACAAGTCATTTCTTCTATATTGAGGAAAAACCCCAAGTCTGCCTGCATTCACAGCTATAAAGGTGTCGAGTGGACTTCTCATTCTTTAAACAAGTGTTTCAAAACCAGTACCTTGAAAGCTTGCTCCACAGAGCACAGCGCGGCACAACAGAGCGCGCGCCTGCGCTGCAGAGCGCCTCCACAGCTCAACCGTGATGGCACAAAGCCGCCACACTCCATCTCAGAGCCTGATGATGCATACGCCACACTCGCCTACCACCCCCCGTATTCGTGTACGGGGTGGTCAGATTGGGGCTAAAAAGGACCAGCAGAATCTTTAAATGCTTATCAGCTGCCTTCTGCCACTTTAAACAGGAGATAAGGAACAGTGCTCTAACTGTGCAACAATGAGGGTCTAAGAGAGCCGAAATATTCTCCACGCATAACTTTTTGGGCTAGATATTCCGGACATCAGGAGTTTTGAGTGAAATCCCTTGTGTGGTGGACCGTGGGATCTTGCCAGCATTTCTTGGTTAGTACAATGTGCACCTCCCCATTTCCTTCTGAACATCAGCTAGGTCTTTCAGGTAAAGACTCAAGTAAGGGGATTGTTCCATTTTACTTGCAACAAACAGCACTTTCGGTGGGGAATCAGCCTCGTGCTGAAGTTAAGCGAGATGGGTATTGAGGCTCTCATAATAGATAGAGGAAATCTGGTCAATAAAACCAAGCACCAAGAGAGCTATTCATCTCTTTGTAAAGCAGATACTGGTATCTGGTCAGATCGTTCGTGCCCTCAACTCGGTCAGCTAGACCTCCATGGACTACAATGAGAGAGAGTATAGACAGACAACTATGATATAAAGACATGAAGTTATATGAAATTAAACCAAAGCCTGTACTCCTTGGTTTTGGCTCCTCGATTAGTCTGGCTTTAAAAGGAAATCACCTCAAGAGGGAGTTGGTAGCAGCACCTCATTCAATTATGAGGAAATAATTTAAGGACAGAGAGATGATGCCCCAAGAATTGGGTAGGGAATTACAAGGACTCAGCCCATGTTTTCAGACGATATCACGTCAAGATAAAATACTTCACATCCCTGACATGGCTCAAAATGTTCACCTCTAACTTTTTCCTCTTTAAAATCCCAGCTCAATGCAAACAAAGACACTAGTTATGACTGAACAGTCAGTGCATCCAAATCTGAAACAGTTGAAGTTAGTATATCCACCTGGTTTTCTCTTTTCCAGTTTTCCATTACTTCATTCTTCATATATTTTCCTTCCCATGTTTATTGCACGCAAACCCTATCACTCATCCCAGGCTTCCATTTCTGTTTTCTTTCAAAACATTTAAACTTTCCCCAACCTGTTCATTTCCTGTAGCCAAACACCACCCAGGCAAAGACAGTTTATAATTAATATGCTATAATGAATGCTAAGATATATGAAAGTAACATGCTCCCTCTGGCTGAGCTGGTCTCTTGAAAATAAACAAAGAGCTGACAGCATTTAGTTAAAAAAAACCCCAAAAAACCCAAACAAAACAGAACAAACCAACAAGAACCCCCAAAACTAAAACCAACCAACCACCCCCCCCTCCACCACTGCCCATTGAGCCTAGTAAGCAATATGTCCCAAAGCCATCACGACGACCTATCTAGTCCCTCACCCCTAAAGCACAGGCGTAAACCAAGGGTAGACTAAAACCGAGCATTTATTTATTACTTACTCTCTCCCACTATTTTGTTCATGCGAACACAGGGACTTAAAAAAAAAAAGAGACTGACAGACAGCAAAGCACTTTGTAGACCACACCTTGAGTGACATCACCAAAGTGAGAGGCATCTGCTCATAACAGACTACCACCAGCATTCTCAGGCAAGTAGAGAAATCAGCAGCAACAGTTACTACGTACGTGAGAGACCAAGCAAGCAAGCTGCGGAGTCCTTTTCTTATTTTTCCAAACACAGAGGAGTAAGAAGAACATGCAAAGATCCTTCCCTCAAAACAGGGTCTCCAATAAGAGGAAGACCTGCTTGGCAGCAGTGGTTGGGAGAGATGGAAGCTGAAGGAAGAAGCGTCCAGACCTGTTTGAAAACCGCACTCTTTGGGATCCGGACAGCATTAGCACAATTGCTTGGGGGAACAGAGTGCCTCTAACTACTGAAAAAAACCCTCAGTATGGGAAAGGGAGAAACCCAGTAAAATTACAGCCTCTTGCATTTGAACACCAGGCTTGCTACGGCGTGCTGCCATCCATTAAGATGTTCCCAGTGCCCTTTCCACTCTGCCTCAGCTTCCACCTGGGAGGGCGGGCGAGCCTTTGCCTTTCCAGTTCCTGACCTCAGCGCTGAGGCTGCCAGCGCAGGGTAATGGCAATTACCATGGTGGTTTTGTGGTGTATTCATTTCCTTCCAGCTGTCACAACGAGAGAGGAACCATTGGCAGAGCGGGTTTCTGCCAGCTTCAAGCTGTACATCTGTTCCTATTTGTCTGTTCACACAACACGGGAGGCGATCTCCCTTTCCTCTGACGCTGGCATCTGTTTGCTCGTGCTGTTTGTCCTGGAAGGGCTTTGGTTTCGGAGGCTGGAAAGTGAATCTCTGAGGATGAAAATGTCTTCCTGTATTTTAAGAAGAAAAGAAGTAGCGGTGTGCAGCCTTCGCTGCCAGCACTAAACAGTTCCCGGCAGATAATGAAAGCTGAAGTAAAACCAGCGGTGGTCCATAAACCTACGAGGAGAAGAAGCTCATGCAGGACTCCTCAGTGTGTACAGCAGGCCTTGGAGATTCTGGAGCTGGTGGAAGCTGATTCTGATTCAAATGGGATGAATTACAGCTAATCAAAATGATCTGCTAGGACAGGGATGCATGATTCACGTAAGTGAGAGATTCAAAGCCTAGTGGGCCACTGCAGTGGCATATTTTAAATACATATAGGACTCCCATCATCTACATTAGCCACAACAGTGAGAATGTATTCAGGACAAATCATCAGAGGAGAAAGTTTTAAAATACATATATTGTGCTATTTAAAAAAAAAAAAAATTTCTGAGGTTCTCACTGTAAAAAAATTTTCAAAAAATGATATGTCTCATAGCTGCTGACTAAAAACACAGTGAGTTCACGTCAGACTGTGCAGATTTTAGGAAGGGACGGCTCTGCGTGACCTTTGAACCAACAGGAGCACTGAGAGTGGGGGAGCACGCTCCCAGGGTTATGGGCTAGTTAGTAAGCTTTACAGAGCCAAAGATTATAATCAAGGCTAGAGAAAAAAGCAGCAAGCATTTCACCACAGAAATGGATGTGAAATCTGCTTCTGCCTGCCTGCATCACTCTTAGGCAGTTCCAAACGAGCACTTTGTACTCACTCCAATAGTTTTACATGTAATAAAAAAAGAGAGGAGGAATATATGACCTTTGAAATTGATCTCGAGGGGGTCTTTTTTTTTTTTTCCCCCTCTTTAAACCAAGCCAGCCTAACTCTACACAGCTTCAATTCGGCAGAAAGAGCAGAAAGATGAAGATGCCCATAATTTTTAGAACAGTTTCACACATCTAATGTTGGAATTAAATGCTTATTTTACTCTATTATGTAACTAGCTAACCAATCAAAGAAAAAATACTGTCATCCACTTTTAAAATGTATTTTGTCACATGATACTGCATTAAAATAGACTACACTGTATAGGTGACAAAAGGAAGACTGGGGAAAATGTGGGCTCACTGCTGAATGAGGTGGGTGACCTCATTACATAGGACACAGAAAAGGCTGAAGTACTGAATGTCTGCTTTGCCTCGGCCTTTACTGGCAAGACTGGCCTTCAGGAATGCCCAGTCCCAGAGACCAGGGGGAAAGGTCGGAGCAAGGAAGACACACTGGGTGGAAGAGGATCTCGTCAGGGAATTCTTAAGCAAACTGGACATGAATTAAGTCCAAATGGCCTGATGGGATGCAGAGGGAGCTGGCAGATGACATTGCCAGGCCACTCTCCATGATTTTTGATTGATCACTGTGAATGGGAGAAGTGGCTGAAGACCACAGGAAAGCAGATGTCGCTCCTATCTATACGAAGGGCAAGGAGGAGGACCCAGGGAACTACAGGCCAGACAGCCACTCCTCAATCCCCGGGAAGGTGATGGGACAGCTAATGCTGGAAACCATTTCCAGGCACATGAACAAGACAGTGATCACCAGGAGCACCGAACATGGCTTGACCACAAGGAAGTCATGCTTGACCAACCTGATGAACTTCCATGATGAAATGACGAGTCTGGTAGATGACAAGAGAGCAGTGGATACTGTCTACCTGGACTTCAGGAAGGTCTTTGACACTCTCTCCCAAAAGATCCTCACAGACAAACTGTTGAAGTACAGGCTGGATGAGCAGTGAGGTGGATTGAAAATTGACTGAATGGCTGGGCCCAGAGGCTGATGATCAGTGGCACAAAGTCTGGTTGGAGGCCAGTGACTAGTGGTGTACCCCAGGGGTCAATACTGGGTCCAGTCCTGTTCAACGTTAATGATCTGGATAATGGGCAGAGTGTATCCTCAGCAAGCTCGCTTATGACACCAGACCAGCAGGAGTGGCCGATACATCAGAGGGTTGTGCTGCCATCCGAAGCAACCTCGACAGGTGGTAGAAATGGGTCAACAGGAACCTCATGAAGTTCAACAAGGGTAAGTGCAAAGCCCTGCGCCTGGGAATAACC
>Ga0181612_105801_pt1 | contig 10559 bp, 6 predicted proteins | sample HoacroProtozoa21_FD_119630 | JGI IMG/M metagenome (GOLD analysis project Ga0181612, IMG submission 119630) | Hoatzin crop microbial communities from Cojedes, Venezuel. Combined Assembly of Gp0051906, Gp0051904, Gp0051908
AGTTTCATTACAGCTTGCAAGTGGTCAGCAAGAGGTACACTTTTGAAGTGGTGTTTGGGGCTACAGCCACTCTTTAACATCATCAAGAGATTTCTTCACATACCAAAATTTCCTTTGCGTGTAACATGGGCAGAGTTCTGCAGTGTTCCTGCTTGAATCCCTGCAGCTAGATGCTAAAACTAACTTTATCAATAGAAATCCTTTGTTCATTTAATAGGACTTGTACAGAGAATTTCTTAAAGAAAAAAACCCATTGAAGTTCATGGGAATTTGGACTGACTTAGTATTTCAGCATATAGCACTGTGCAAACAGTTGCTTAATGTGCTTGATGCTCCGTCTGTAAATGCCACTGATCAGCTGTGTGTACTGAGCAGCAGTGTGAAAGGAAACAATACCCTATGTCCTATTCCATGAAATAACTGCACTTACAGTAATAAAACAGGGATTTATAGAAACATCTACTTTAAACTGTTTTTAAAGCTTCTGAAATATATCTGATCTAGTTTATTTTACCCCTGCAAACCTGTACAAATAAATGTACTCAGGCTATTAAGGCTTTACAAGTCAGAAAATGCAGAAGGTAGCTGTACCAAAATATGTCAGTCTGTTAAACCACACCTAAAACCTCTCTTAAAAATAATAAATAAATCAGATGTTATGCATGCACATGGGTATATAATAGCGGAGCTTTATAATGCTCTATTTCAGACCTAGTCCTGCACATATAACAAGCTAAATAGAGGAATTTGGGCTCTTTGTACTAATTCAAATGTTCCAAACAAGCACAAATTTGGAAGAGAAAGGCTAATGGAAGGGGATACAGAAATGGAGTGTCTCTATGGTATTTTAAAATATGATCCTGTATTGTGCTATAAGTTCCAACAGTAATGAAGTCAAACACTTAAGTTACATGCATAACTTTATGCACACAATTAGCTCCACAAAGCAGAGCTGAACAACAAACTACAGCAATTTGTTTTGGTGTCAGTAGGATTAATTACAGCCTTAAATTTAACTACTGCCGTATGTACTTACATCACTTGCGCAGAAGAGCAGTTGATATCAACAAAGCACTACGCACTTACAAGCCACTATTCCCAGCTCCCTCATATCCAGTAAGAAGATATTCCAGTTCTTGTCTGAGTTGTACACAGTGAAAAAAAAAATATTTATGAACCTGAAAAAGAATACATCTTGCCCTTGTTATTGTGTATATGTATTACCAGAGCTTTCTGTTGCAGCTGGCTTTCATATTTGTATCTAATAAAGTAGAATATTGAGAACAAGTATCCATGTAATTAGCACATAAATCATGTTGTTCTTTAATATAAAAGAAGTATTAATTCAATTTTCCATAAACTCCTTCACCATAACTAATGCAAATTATTAATTAGCTAACCACAAAAAAAAAATGCAGAAAACCCCTGGAAGTACAGAAATCTCAGCAGCCGTAGCTCAGGCAGCATCCATGGTAGCGACCCACCCTCCCACCAGCCACAGCTGTGTGCAGAGGCCCATCTTTGTTATCTGCCAGCACACAGGGTGCTCTGAGCTGTGGTCCTCTCTGCTTAACTACTACTACAGCTCCCATCTTTCTTGTTGCCATGCCTTGTTACTGAGAGCCAAATATTCCTTTTTCAAGGGAAGTGAGAAAGGTTTAAGATGTGTCTTTAATTTTTGTTAGGAGGGCCCTGTGAGAGTTTCCTGCAGAAATACCATACAACTTTCTTCCTAAAAGGCTTTCTGAAATTCTTCTGAAGCCACTGCTTCAGAGTGTTGGGCTCCTCCCCAGATAACACCACGGCTGCACCAATGCAAGGCAAGAAGTCTGGTAGACGGTCAAAGCAAAACCACACCGGGAAGAGCAAGACTGGCAGTGACACACAGCCCCAGTGACACACATGCTGCAACGTTCCAATGATCCCATGATTAAATACAGCCAGATCACTCCACTGAATGACTTGTAAAGTTCTTACTTGTGTAGCTGCAGGTACTAGCTGCTTCCTTCTTTTCTTCTTATTCAAACTCAAATAATTATTTTAAGAACTAAGCTAAGGCCCTTACTGTAAACTCACACCCACCCATGAAGCAAGCTTCTCCAAAATTAGAAAGGAACAAAATGCAGAAGATTGTTATGGTGTTAGCATCTGTCACTGTAGCATAGCTACTCACGGCTCTCCCAGACGACAGCCTTCTTGCTCTTCTTTCACAGATATCAGTATATATTTCTAAAAACATCAACTTACTGAACCCCATTTTTCTGTTTCTTCTGGTGCATGTTTCTCCCCACACATATAATCAGTTTTCCACACTGCCTGTGACGGGGAATTTGCCTAGCATTTTTCAGTGCCACACACCTGAAAATTCAACTCTCTTTCTTCATATGTACGCTGCACACACGTACTTCATACATGTATTTTTCACTAAGACTGAGACAGAGATAGCAATAGAAGACCGTCATTCCACCTTTTCCCCAAACCGTGTAGTGACCTTATTTAGAGGCAACGAGAACATCAAGAAAGACACTACAATACTAAGAACTGGATACCATTCTGAGACATATCCCTCTAACAATACAGCACAGATATCTTTTCCCTTCGGGACATTACAATTTTAAATGTAATTTTCTTACTTTTGTTTGCAAAAAAGAACCATTTTCCTCTTCCTGTATCTGTTAGCAGCAAATCAAAAATTTAATTTCAATGGAGATGTTTTGAAAAGATAGCTCATGAGAAACAGCGCGGCTTTCCCCACTGGATCAGAGTATGATCAACCTATCAAACTTCACTGATGCGTGGTGTTGCGGCTGAATAGCACATCCTACAGGATTCAAACAACGTGTGGGCAAGTTTATATCCTCTCAGCGCCCACTTTTGAAACACCTTTCTTTTAAATTAAGATTTTAACTCTTAAGAAAGTATTTTTTTTTATTTTGCTAAGGTTTTTAGCTCTTACAAAGTTTTATTTAACTCAAAAAACTGCTGAACATCTCCAGTGCCATCCAGTCAGCTGTACAGGGTCACCTTTTACAGAAAAAAATGAAAAATTCAGTTTACTAGGGAAGGCAATGGCATAAACACCCCATTGAGGGAAGAAAGGTGAAATTGTTTCTATTGATTTGGCCAGCTATCTTTTCAACATGATTTAGCCAAATATTCTTCCAAAACTTATTTACAGTAGGAAGATGACAAGTTGTAAAACTCTTCCCCTCAAGAAACATTTCTCTAAAATATCTATTAAAACCCATGTGGCTTTTGAGTGTGCAGGTACAGGACCGTTCAAGCACCTTGCCTGAAATCCCTTCCTTCACCTTGTACCTGAGATGGCAGAGCCCTGGAGCTGGCCGTGGCCCACGACATGTGCAGGTTAATTTGGGACTCACGGCTTTTTCTAAACAGAAACACCTGATGTGGTACAACCCACATAGGAAAGACATGATCATTCTTGCCATTTTCTTCCACTGTCCTTGACGCTTAATTAAACAACTGTTTCTCTGCCTGATAGATGAAAATGTTGTCCTGAGATTAGATGAATGCTATTTCGACTTGTCTGAGCTTCCTCCCCCTTGCACCTTTCCCCAAAACCAAACAAAACAAATGAGCGCAGCTGAGTACACGGAACATATCCAGGGGCACTGGAGAAATCAGCCAGCACTGTGCTACCACTCAGCGCTTAACTCTGACTTTCACAGCTTCTGCGTGGCATGCAGATACCTGCTGCGGAGATGACAGGATTACTCAAGAAGGATAATGAATACTGTTGCAGAAACAGTGGTAAAAGGCTGGTTGCCTTAAGAGATCCTCACCCACCACCGTAGAGGAAAAACTAATACAAATTTTGATGCTGTGCATTCATCATGAATCCTACCCTGTATGAAATACTCCTGCCTAATAGAAGCAAGGTATTGCACAGTTCCCATGCTAGTCCAGTCCAACGAGCCTGGTTGAGGGGAAGGGGAGATAACAGCAGCAGCCCAGCAGGAGGGATGCTGGGAACATAAAGACACCAGGAGTGGCATTTGGGTGGGCAACAGGGGAAAGAAACAATGCATGTGTAGCAAGAAAGAGGAACCGGGAAGGGAAAGGGAAAGGCAGAGGTAGCAAGTTCTAGTTATAACAAGGCTACAAGGCTGTGAGCCACTGTGCTGCAGTTTGCAAACATCATAAAGATATGCTGGGAGCAAAGAATCAGTTGTAACAGACTGGCGAGGCACATCCTGAGGCACCTCCCTGTCTTTGCAGGTGTTGAGACTGCTGTAAAGTGCATGAGGTGTCTCCATTGACTCTGAAGTTTGTGTCCAAAATTGACTCATTAAGTGCAGTATAATATACAAAGAAGGTCCTATCACTGGAAAAAAGGCAGACAAGTAAAGAGGCAGTAGTAAATTCCCTTTCAAAGGGCCAAATTCCATCAAAGCAGTAACCCCACACATAGGTCAGCAATCACCAGATGGCAGAATTTACTTACAAAACTGAAAACTGTTCCCACACCTCTCAAAAGCAGTGAGGGAGTGGTTAAGCACACAGGTGCTCACCTACCGCCATTCCTCGCTAGAGACAGAAAAGAGACTAGAAAGCAACAAATTAGAGATGCAGCAGTGCTATCCAGATCTGAATGTATGTTGTACTATGAATTCCTGTTAATACACCTACAGTTCTGCAACTTTTTTCTACTGACATCCATTTTTTTCCTCCCTGACGAATTCTAAATCATGCTTCCATGAAAAGAGGAAAGCAGAAATCTGTAACACAAACCAACTTCCAAATGCTTTTTTTTTTTCTTTTTCCTTTTCAAATGTGCAAACAAGGAAATCAGTAGCGAAATACTTCACATTTTTACTTTGGATTGGTTGCAGGATATTCTGAAACAAATCATCATCTAGTTTTCCAAGTCAGGTCACTTCTGCTGCCTTCCTTCAAATTATCAATGATAAACGATCAAATGATAGGAAGGTTGCTTGGTTTGTTGTTTTACAATTCCCTTTGAAGTTTAAAGGCTCAGCATAAAGAATCCTATGAATAAACAAATGCTGATGTTTCCATCTGCCATTTCATGTTATGGATCACATGTTTTTCACATTTTCCTATGTCATAATGGTTGAGCATGGAAGAAATGCTGGATCCACATTTAGAGACTTTTTTGTACTATACCCCAAAGGGTGAGAACAAGAGTTGTAAAACATCATCTTCCCAATGACTTTCTGATGCAGAAGTAGCAGCTACAAGATATACACAGGGGGAGAAGGAGAAGACAAAGTACATTTCAAATACAGAATGAAATCCATGTGCAATCAATGCATAAAGGACACACTGACAGATACTTGAGCAGAAAGTCTCTGTAAGATAAGGAATGTGAAAAGGGCATTTTTTCAAATAAACAACAATGTGACAGCTTTTTTTTATGAGAAAGAATTGAGGAAAAGGTAGGCCTAAGAGAATAAAAATGGAAAGACGGAATCGTGTTTCACAGCAATTGACACAGGCGATAAATGATCACGGGAGGGAAAAAAACCTCAGAATAAGAGATAAAACACAGTTCTCTCTCCTGTACTCAGACACTGTCCTAACAGCTAATTACTCTGACAAAATGTTATTTCTATACATGTACACACAAGAAACAACCTATTTTCTAGCAACCTTCCATGAATCCAAGCAAACGACTACCAAAGCACAGCAACACGGTTCAATTCAATCCAGCAACACTAGACTATGCAACCCCAAAGACAAGTCCTCCTTTCATGTTAACTCTATACTTGATTTTACATGTCCTACAGGGAAAAAAAAAATGGTGAGTTTTACCTATAATCTATAGGGAATTCTGTTAGAGTTGCACTATTGTAAATAAAGGACTACTCTCGAAGTGTTTGTGTCAAAGAGAAAGAAATGTAAAGTTTTGGATTCTGCAAGGAATGTTTTTTTTCAGCTTCTACACATACGGTTTGTTTCCTGCCCTTAAAAGGCCTCTTTAGCATTTTTTTCCCCATCATTTTTTGATAATTGATACATGATACTTATGCCAGTGCTTGACAAAGGTGCTGCAGAGAGATCCTGACATACAAACTCATTCACACTACTTGAAGAAAATTGTTTGACAATACTTGACATGCTGGGAGAGTATTCCCTGAAGGCTGAAGACAAGGAATTTGATGGCCTAACTCCTGTGGGATGCAGAAGGCTTTGTAACCATGCAGCACAGTGGCAGCAGCACTCTGCAGGGCAAGAAAACCGATATGTCACACTAAATCTGGTACAGTAGAGTGTTGTGAATAGAGAGCATCCTCATATTTCACACAAATTAGAATCAGTTTGTTCTGGCCAGTGCTTAGGGGTTTCTAGTGTCAGGCTTCTTGCAATTGTCTATGGCAGGAGAGAACAGATAGACAGCATTATCAATTTCTTGTTAATTTGTAAACTTCTAAAAAAAAATTGAATTGCAAGTTGGACAGGAAACATTTAACATACAGAAATTTGTTTTTTCCAACCATTTCACAGTGCCTAGAGCTGTGGGCTGGTGTCCTAAATATTGAATAAATAGATAAAAAACTCAAATGCTTCATTTCCAGAAAACTTATTTCTGAGCTTAACACAGTAAATTTTCATTAATTTCTTCCCCTAGGTTAATAGGAAACAAATTACATTTCAGAAAATGTTAATAGAATTTCCCTACAATTTCTCTCTTATGTACTTGCACCTGTAAATGTTTAAATATTATAAAAATATAAAAGTAGGGTGAGACAATAGACAATTTATTCTACTGCAAGCACAGTATGCGTAGGATGGATTGAAAACATGATCACATCTCTTAGGCTATCTGAAAGATCTAGCAGGCTTGCTGCAACAGTTTGTTCTGTCCTTAAAAGAATCATTAGAGTAATGAAAGCACAAGATGGTGTCTTGCAGTGTTAAAGCAGAAATGGGTGGGGATGCAAGCTTTGGTAGAGAAGAACAAATCCTAACAGCTACAGAAGTAAGAGATAGAAGACATGAGAAATAAGGTTTGGGGTGGTTCATCTGTAGCAGAAAAGACAGAGAATATCACTGACAGCAAATCAAGAAGCCCAGATCATACTCACTACTATAAAGGTGTAACAGGACATGATTTCATGTTACATTTAAACAGGATATAGTTTTATCCTTCCAGACCTTAGGATAAACCTGTTACTGAGTCAATGCATCACCTTTCAAAATGAGTTACGCATGTTGCGATAATACTGTTACATATTTTTTTACTTTCTCTGTTTTGACATATCCACCCGCACAATGACAATTTCTAATAGATAGCTAAAATTAAATAGTAAAGCAGGTATCTTCAAATGTACTTTGTGTTCTTTTTCGACACACTCTAAAATTATAGAGATCCTCATTTCCATTTCTTGTGCACAAATGACAGTCAGAAGCAGAGCTATTTCAACTGATCCACCCAATTCACTTTTCAAGTGCAAAACTGCAGATGAAATTTTGCCAGTCTACAGATGAGTGTTAGGCTTACAAATGGATGTTTCCCCGCAGCAGATAAATGGCAGAGGTTCCAGCAGCACTTCATGTGGCCAGTACAGGGAGTGTCCTGCTAACTGATCACGCCCCCAGTGAACATATGGAATTCTGTTTTAAATGGCACCTGTTTGTGGCATCCCTTACTTTTTCCCTGGTGCTCCCAGAGGCAGAATTTCCTGTAAGTATCCCTAAGGGGCAGCATAGCTCCACAGAAGTGCAACCCTGTATTCCAGTGACAATCGCAACCCGCATTTTACAGGGATGGCATACTTTTCGTTCTGAATCTTCAAGTACCAGCTAATTCCTTGAAAGATGCCGTTATGGTTCCCATAAACAGAGCACAGAATCCCCACTGCATGAGCAAACATGCCCTGCCGTTCCTAGCCCACATTCCATGCAATAACTTGTTACAACACAATCTGCAGGCAGCTTTGCACGTGTCCCCATGGCTTGCAGGGCCAGAAACCTCCCTTTACATAAAGCAAGGCTTCAGGGCTCCCACATCTTTGAACACTTAAAGATGGAGGAGTTACTTCATAAATTCAGAGTCAACTCAGTCTTTTATTGTACGGGACAATCAGTTATTCTGTCTGAGCCTCTGTACATCAGGGGCAAACCTCCAATATTATTCATACAGCCAGAAGAGTGAGATATGGTCTATAAAGAATGACAGAAAATTACCCAGTCCACTGAGCTCAAGGGGTATGATGAGTAGTATAAAGTCCAGCTGGCATCGAGTTAGAAGTGGCATTTTTCTGCGGTTAGTAAGGGGGTTGATACTATTTACCAACTCTGTTCATGACCAGGATGATGGACCTGAACACATCCTCAGCAACTTTGCAGCCCCACTGGGGTGAGCAGTCAATGTGCTGGTGGGTAGGGCTGCTCTTTGGAGGGAGCTTGGCAAGGCTGGAAATACATGCTGACAGGAATCTCATGAAATTTAATCACAGCACATGCAAATTCTTTCATTTAGGTTACAGATACTCTATAAAGCACTGCAGGGTAGGTGTCGGACTGGCTAGTGAGCAGCTTTGCAGCAAAGGACTGGGATGAGGTCAGGGGGAGGGGCAGGTTGTGGTGGACACAAGTCGAACATGAGACAAAAGCTTGTCCTTGTAGGAAAGAAGCCAAGCACATACTGTGTTGTATTAGCAGCATGGTCATAGCCAACAGGTTGAGGCAGCGATAATTCCCTTCTGCCCAGCCCTTGTGAGAACATAGTGGGGGTACTGTATCCAGTCTTGGACACTGACAGATGTCCCAAGATGGACACTGGCAAACTGGAGTGAACCCAGTGGAGGGCTGCCAATGTGACTGAATGCTTGATGGACCACATCCCATACTGGAGAGGCTGCAATGTACTCAGATGCATAAAAGTCCTACTATCAGTCATAGTTCTCGCCTTAGGTCAAGCAAGTCCACTTTCTTTGCTTGCCGTCTAAAAATAGTAATCAACTTACTACCATTTAAGAAAGATAATTAGGCAGTGTGAATATTTTATCTTGAAAAATAGTACTAACAGAGTACAAAAGAACATTTTTGTAAGTTTTCCACAAATTAAAGTAAGAATTCTGAGAGTCCAGTTCTCATTTCATTGCAAACCAAAAGCAACTTCAATTAATTTAGAAATATTCTGATGCTAGATTAGTACTCATGAGATTAAAGAAAAGCTTCCTCAATTCAAGAATTGCTGATTTCCAGGAACACAAATCTCATAATAACTTCCTCAGGATGTATACAATAATGATGATTCAAGTGCTTTCTTGATAGCCGAACTACAGTCTCCATGATGAGACAATCTCGAGCATTTCCTCATACTGACTCAGAGCAGTACACAGGACAGGAGACGTACAGTACAGCTGTTTGTTTTCATCTGACATTCTGCATGCCTTCATGTTAGCTGGTGTCTTGTTAATGATTCAGGCAAAGGAACTACAGCTTATTCCATGTGTTCAAATGGCATCTCTAGCTCACTTGGAAACTGGTCTGTTACGCTAAAACATGGATTTCATCTTGGTTCACGGTTGCTTGATGGAGGTTTTTGTTAAAGCAGAAGGAAGGGAACTAATTATGTCCCTCCTCCTGCTCCCATTTCACTTGGTGTAGACCTTTATTGGTCTTTCGGCCTTCACAGAGGGAGGGTCTCAAGCTGTCAAGTTATGTACAAGCTGCAAAACTACTCAGGGAGGAGTGTATATATCTGTTCACTGATGTTTGCACACAGACACACACACTTTTTTTTTTCTTTCCAAAAAACAGGATCAGTCCTGTATACGTTCAACAAAACAAAACAAAAATCACAAAGCAGAAATCTGTGAGTCTTCTCAAATCACTAAAAAGAAATGCAGGGTGTGAAGTCCTGCCCCAGCTGACCACCACCAGCAACACCTCCCACTGACTTCACTGGAATCAGAATTTCACTCCAATTGCTTCTGGTTAGTGACTGGATTGTTCTGATTTTTTAAAAATTTTGAATTAAAACCTAATCCTTTAAGAACCTGATCCATACAGGTGATGATTTTGTTCATACAAATATCTATTAGCACAAATCTTCCTGCTCACACGGATAATCCTATCAGGTTCAAAACCAGAAACAAATATTATGCTGTACTAAGGTTTTTACAGAGGAAAAGAATGGTGGTCACAGATACTGACAGATGCAATGAAAACAGAGCTTGGTAAAAAAAAAATCTCTGCGGATAGGGGAAAACGAAAAAGCAGAAGGCTAAAGGGCTGAAGGAAAGACATGAAGCCTGAAATCACTGAAAAATGGATAACAACCCCAAGAGTAGGAGAGAAGGGCAATTCTGCCACCAACGTTTTCTTTAGACAACAAATTGGGAGGGTATGAAAGAGATGAAGGGAAGCCTGGATGCTGGTGTTCTCAATTTGCGCAAACCTGAGTACTGAAGATCCCTAAACATTGACAAACATCAGCAAACCTTCTTCAAAAAGGGGAAAGGGGAATCACAGAATCACAGAATGGTAGGGGTTGGAAGGGACCTCTCTGGGTCATCTAGTTCAACCCTCCAAAAAAAAAAAAAATTTTAAAAAATAAGAAA
>Ga0181612_139053_pt1 | contig 10559 bp, 3 predicted proteins | sample HoacroProtozoa21_FD_119630 | JGI IMG/M metagenome (GOLD analysis project Ga0181612, IMG submission 119630) | Hoatzin crop microbial communities from Cojedes, Venezuel. Combined Assembly of Gp0051906, Gp0051904, Gp0051908
AATATTTTAAATAATTTTATCAATAATATTCTTTAATTATTTATATTTGATTAAAGGTGTAATTATGAATTTTAAAAAAATCTTGCTTTGTGTAATAATTGTTTTAATAATTGTTGCAGGTATTGGAATCTTTTATGATTCATTCATAGCTACTAAGGAATTTAAATTAGGTGATACTTACTTTAACATGCCTTCAGGCTTCCATCAAGAAGGTTGTGAAACTACTGACAAATATGATCTAACCAACATATCCGATGGAAAATGTGTAATTGGTATGTATGAGTATAGAAATAATAATATTACCAATATCATGAATCATTATGTCTCTGAAAAAAATAAGGATAATTATTCTGTTCAAATAGTAAACTCTACTGTCAATGGAATTGTTATTCATAAATCCGTTATCTTAAATGATATAAGTAATGTTCATTACTGGTTTGTTTATAATGATATCGGCTATGAATTTTATACTTGGGATGCCAATAACGATACTGATAATATTGTAGCTAATTTGGTCAAAACAATGAAAAAATCCAGTTAATTTTTCCATTATTTCTTTTTTTTTCATTAAATTTCATTTTTTGGTTTTTTTAGTTTTTTGTTTTATGATTTTTTGTTTTTATTAAATTTCAATTTTTTAGTTCTGATTTTTAGATTTTCTATTTTATTTTATTTTAATCTGTTCTTTTTTTAATAAATCCATGAATTTGTCTGATGTTTTGAAGTTTTTGCTATTTTTTAATAAATTTATTCATGTTTTTAAAGTGTGTTTTATTTTGTTTTTCAATGTATTTTAATTTTAATCAGATTTTTTGAATAATTATATATAACACAAACAATAAAAATTAAATCATATAAAGTTGATGGAGGTGAAAAGTCTGAGAAATGTTAAGATATCATGTTTTATGGTCTTAATGGTTGTTTTCATTTTATCTTTAGGGGTTGTTGGTGCTAGTGATAACAGTACAAATAATACATTAAAATCGGTTGATAACTTGTCTGATAGTGTTCTGGTGTTTGATAATGGATTGTTTGAGGATGATGTATGTGATGCATTGGAATTTTCTGAAAAGAATTTGACTGAATGTAATGAAAGTGATTTTAATGATATTCTAGGATTAGATTTAGGTACTGATAATTCTGATGATGGTGGTATTTTAACAAATGGGAGTGTTTTGTCTAATCTAGGAGTTGTATCTAATTTGGCTGATGATTATTTCATATCTGATGATTTGATTGGAGAGGATTTAGGTGCTGAGAGTTTAAATGAGGGTAATTACTCTAATTCTTCTAATGTTTTATCAGATGCAGTTGGAGTGGCTAATGGTTCTGTTATTGTGATTGATGAGGATAGTTATTCGACTTATTTTACTGATGATGGGACTATTGTATCTGGTATGATTGATGATGGAGACATACTTAAAATAGCTAATGTGTCTGATAAAGTATTTACCATAGATAAAAATGTCACAATTCTTGCTCTTTCAAGTGAAGACGTGTTGCATAATTCCATTATACGTCTTGTTGAAGGAAGTTCTGGATCTGTGATAAATGGTATTAGAATAATAAACAACAAGTCTAAAGGTTCTTCTTATTATTTAAGCGGAATTTTGATTGATTCATCTTCATATAATACTATTACTAACTGTAATATTAATGTGTCCGGTCAATATTGTTTTGCAATTGCAATAAAAGATGGAGATTATAATAACATTAGTGATAATGTATTGTATAGTGGAGAAAATGTTGTTCTGGCTTTGACTGGTTCAAGTAATAATGATATTTGCAATAATCATATAGAGTCAGTTAATTCTACTTTGGTATCCTTCTATAACTATGCTCGTAGCAATATTAAAAATGCAATTGGAGATTTTGCCTATTCTAAATCAAAATCAAATTTCAATAGCTTCACAAATAATACATTGACAAGTTCCAATGGAATTGATGCATATGATTGTTTCGGATTTAATATAATTGGAAGTTCAAATGGTACAGTTATTTCAGATAACATAATATCAAATGTTTATGGGGCTTTAAATATCAGCAGTCCGGATGTTCTGGTTGAAGATAATCAGATAAGTGATATCGGTTTATTTGGAATCAGTATAAATGCGGATAATGTCAGTATAATATCTAATGAAATCAACATTACCAATGCTTCAGATTCCTCTGCAGCTATCAAATCAAAAGGAAATAACATATCTATTGAAGATAATATAATAAATACTGCAAATTCAAACGGTATCGAATTTACAGGTTCTAATAATACGATAATTAAAAATACATTCAATACGGAATCTGGAAATGGTATTTATGCTTATTATTCAAATAGCTTAGATTACAATATAATTGCAAATAACAGTTTTTCATGTTTGAATGCTACCGCTGTCAATTTCAATCCCGATGATAAACAATCTTACAGGAATCAAATATTAAATAATGATATCTCTACAGATAACAATGCTATTGTTTTACAAGGTTATCTTAATCGTCCGACAGTATGTGATAACAGGATAAATATTACAGATGAAAGTAAAGCAATTGTTCTTGCAGAAAAGTATAATTGCACACCTTCCAATTATTCCATTTATAACAATACTATAAATGGTGCTGTAATCAACATGACCAACGGTTCATGGATACATCCGGATACCCGTAATATTCAGATAGTCGTTTACGATACCAATATTACTAAAGGGGATTATTTCGAGATTTATCTGTTTGATAATGAATCTGATCCCGTAGTTGATGCCAATGTCAGTCTCAGTCTTTATGGTCTGGATTCTGATTTGAATTCAAGTTCCATTTCAACTTTAATTGGAACTTACAATCTGACAAGCGATGAACTTGGAAGAGTGAAAATACTCATGAACAAGACTCCTGAAAATTACACTGTTGTCATTGGTTATGATGGTTTGGAAGATGTGTATTTTGCTTTCAACAAATCAATTAACATTTCAGTACTTGTAAATTCCATTATAAATGTTTATAATACTGTCGTGACAAAAGGCAATTACTTTGATGTGTATATTATTGATGAAGATGGAAATCCTATTGTCAATCGCAGTGTGATTTTCCATATATTCGACAAGGATTATATCAAAACAAGTGATTCAGAGGGAAAAGCAAGTTTGCAGATAAATGCCAATCCTGGTGTTTATCCTATTGATTTAAGTTTTTCCGGCGATTCAAACTATTTAAAAAACAATATATCAACAGAAATCACTGTAGTTAATAACATAGTCAGTATGGATTCATTATCCTCCAACAATACCTACATTGTTAATGAGTCAAATTACAACACTTTCTTTACTGCAAACGGCAATTTAAGAAAGGCATTCGATAATTCCAATCTTGTTTTTGTTGGGAATTTCACAGATAAACGTTTCGTTCTTTCTTATCCTGTTAAAGTTTTAGGCGCAAATGCAGTTTTGACAGATTCAGTAGTTAAAATCACATCTGATAATGTTACCGTAGACGGTTTGAAGATTGTAAATAAACATTCCGTAACAACCGGAAGTTCTTCGGATATCTCAAAAAACAATTTGAGATATGGAATTCTGCTTGACAGTGTTAAAAATGTTAATATAACCAACAACAATATTGATTTGAATAGCTATGATAACGCTTATGGCATTTATGTCTCTGATTCATCAAAATCTCTGATTTTAAACAACACTATAAAATCAAAAGGCAATAATTTCACTTCAGGTATTTTTCTTTACCAATCAAAGAACAACACTCTGAAAAACAATGTCATAAAAGTCAATGGAACAGGAAAGGTTCACAAATATGAATCCTCAATTGTTTTAGATACCTCTTCAAGTGTCGATGATTTCGAAGCCGAAGGTATGACTGTTCCGGAAGTTTATAAAACTTACGGCATTATCTTATTGAAATCCTCTTCAAATGACATCTCATACAATACGGTCAATGCAAGTTCAGGTATTAAAAAATACTACACTGCCATTGAAGAATCTACAAATTCTATAGTAGGTATCGATTTATATTATAATAGTCACAGCAATAAGGTCCATCACAACAACATATCCGTCAATGCCAAAGATCCTTATCTTTATGGTGCTGGTGTTTTAGGTGATGAAACAAGTAAAAACAGAACTTCAGCAAAAAACAATAATTTTTCATACAACAATATCTACGTAAAAGGAACCTACTATGCTGCAGGCATAATTGCAGGTTCTAACAGTATCAACACTACAATCTATAAAAACAACATCACAACCATTGCAAACAACGTTACTTACGGTGTCATAATGGAAATGGCTGACAATTCTTCCATATCCAGCAACGCAATTAAATCCAAAGCAAACATAAACTATCTTGTAGAAGGATACCACTCTAACAATAACAAAATCACTTACAACTCCTTAGATGCAAAAGGCAATTTCGTTGCAAATGTTGTTTTATCCGATTCAAGCAACAACTCCATTACCAACAACAAACTCAGTTACTACAACGCTTCCTACCTTGACATTTCTAATCTTGCCTTGACATCACACCCCGATGTTATAGAACCTCAAAACACAGATTTCTACCAGCAAGGCAAATCCGAAAACAACACCTTTGCAAACAACACAGTCTCAAACCCATCCTCTTCCTCATCTTCATCTGGAAGCTCAAGCGGTTCTGGAGGCTCCAACTCTAACACAAACTCTAATTCCAACAACGCAAACCAAGGAAACTCCACATCAAACGGTAGCGGAAACAACAGCGGAGAACTCAGTTCCACAGTCGACGGTAGCGGTGATGACCCAAGTTCATCCGAAGCTGAAGGCAACACTGTAGGTACTACTTCATCTTCTCCAGTTACCGAATCCGCATCTGCCTACAAACTCAATCAGGAAAATGAAACTGGTTCTTCAGCTTCCAGAACTCTCGGTTCAATCAACCTTGTTTTCCTTGCAATGATCGTACTTCTAGTTCTAGCATCCGCCTACAAACTCTACCAACGCTCCAAACGCAACATAAGATAACTAATTAAAACAATAATTAAAATTTTTATTTCAAGCTTTTAGCTATTTATTTTTTATTTTTTTATTATTTTTTATTATTTTTTCTTTTTTTCTATTTTTTTAATACTTTTTATCATTTCTATTATATTTTTAACAATTTTTAACAATTTTTAGTAATTTTTACTAATTTTTAATACTTTCTAACATTAATTTTCTATTTTTAAAAATTAATTTTTTTTAATCTATTCTCTCTTTATTCTTTTTAATTTTTAATTTAAATTCTTGAATTTTATTTTTATTAATTTTTTTCATGTTTTTTAAAAACTTTTATTAATCACTTTTAATAGAATTTATAAATAGTTAAATTAATTTTAATAAAATAAGTCATATTTTTCATTATTTATTTTTAATAGGATAATTATTAATTTGTATTTTTAATGATTTTTTAATTATTTCATATGATTTTTTAATTATTTGTGGTTTTTTTAGTTATTTATATAATTTTTTAATTATTTTACATGATTTTTTAATGATTATGGTTTATTTGCTTTATTAATTTGTAAATTTGTTAAATATAAAATTTAGGAGGTAAATGTTTTGAATTTAACTAAATTAAGTATTTTATCAATTTTATTAATTTTATCAATTTTCTTATCTGTTACTGCGATTAGCGGGGCTGATGTCTCAGATAATCTAATGGCAGATACTGAAGATTCGGTTTATACAGTTTCTAATTCTTATGAAAGTTCTAATTCTTATGAAGTTTCTAATTTGGTTGGAAACTTTTCAGAGAATGATGATGTGCTATCCGATGTTGGGGATGATTCTGGTAATGGAATATTGTCTGTCAATGTTGGTGATGAATATGCTGCTGGTGATGATTCTGATTTAATAGCTGCTGATAATGGTGAATCAGGAAGTCTTGGAGCATCATTAGAGGATAATTCAAAAAGTTATGTTGTAATGGAAAGTAATTACAGTTCTTATTTTGATAGTAAGGGGAATTTGAAAACAAGTGTCGTTGGTGAAAATTCGGTTTTGTATTTGTCTGGGACTTTTACAAATAAAACATTTGTGTTCAGTGTTCCTTTGACTATTGTGGGAGATGGGGCTTATTTGTATGACTGTTCCATAAGATGTGTTGATTTGAATTCTTCACTTGAAGGTTATCATGCGAAAATAGCTAATTTGAATATAAATAATACTTATTACTCTACTTATCCATGTATTCTTGTAAACAATTCTGATTATGTTTATGTTTTTAACAATACTCTTTACAATACGGGAACATCCAGTTACGGGGTGTATGTATATTATTCCAAATATTGTAATGTGAGCTCTAATAAGGTTCAAACTCGTATTGGGCAAGGTGGAGCATGGCAGCATGCGGGAATCTGTTTTACAGGTTCGGATAATAATTACATATCTTCCAATTATGTTGTGGTAGAAGATTCAAATGCAATATATCTGTCTGCATATAATGGTGATGTTTCAAATAATAATGTGATATTCAATAATACGGTTTGCAGTTCTTTAAGCAATTCTTCCACCTCTGCAGATGGCAAATCAACTCAGCCTTCAGCTTGGTGTTATCTTATTCATGTTATGGGTACAAATAATGATATCTTAAACAACACAGCTTTCAACGGTTATCGTGGAATTTCTTCTGAAGGTTCTTACAATAACGTGATTGGAAACAGAATCTACAATATTTGCGGTTCATATTATGAAGGTTCTACAAGCAGTGATGGTGGAGATGCGGCTATCTTTGGAGAAGATTACAATGTCATTGCCAACAATACCATTACTAATTGTTCAATAGCTAAAAGAACAGATGCAGGGGCTATTTATGTAGGTTCAAATTGTCAGATTTACAGCAATTATATTGAAGTGGTAAACAATGGAAAGTCTGTTTTGACATCTGATAATTGTGAAATTAGCAACAATAGGATTAAAGCAGTTAATGAAGGAATTAATGTTACAGGAGATAATTGTAAAGTTGAATTTAATTCCATAAATATCACAGAGGGCGTAGGAATTAGAGTATACTCTTCAAACAATCTGATTGCCAATAACACAATCTATGAAAATACAAAATCTGAAAATACTGAAAATGCCACTATTAAAGTAATTGCTTCTAAACTGATAGACGGAAATCAGATAATTAATAACACTCTCATTTCTATCGGATCAAGCATTGTTATAATTCAGGGTAATGTTTCAAATACTCTCATTGAATTGAATAATGTTGTAAGCAACAATTCAAACTGGGTTTTGGAACTTCAATACACCAGATTCAATCAGGTTACTCCAGTTAATACCATTATTGGTGATAATAACTTGAACATTCCTATTATCGAACTCAATATTACCGACGATACCTATAGTAATTACTTCAAAGATAATGGTGAATTGATTGGAACAGTCGATATCGACAGTAAAACCGTAATAGTCATTGTCAATGTTTCCAACAAGAATTTCGTATTCGACAAGAAGGTTACTGTTGATGGTAAATCCAATGGAACCATTACAAACGGTACAATTACTCTCAAATCCTCTTCTTCAGGTTCAATAATTCGAAACATATTATTCAACTATACCTATGATGGCCATAACGATTTAAACATAATCAGTATTGAAGCGGGAATTTCCAATTTAATCATAACCAAAAACAGAATATTCCTGAACTATCTGAATGAATATGAAAATTATGCAACAGGAATAATATTTGAAGGAAATCCTGATTACCTATCTTCCAATATTAAAATAACAAACAATCTTATCAATATCACAGGTTCAGCTTACAATCCTTACGGAATCGATTTCTATAACTCTAATGGTGAGGATGGAATAATCTCAAACAATACTCAAATTTCTCAAAATAATATTTCTGTTTCAGGCAAATACTCCTTAAAAGCAATTAATCTGGAAAACATTGCAAATTCAAGCATTTCTGAAAATAATCTTATAGCTATTGGAAATAGTGACGATTCCAATTCAAAACTTTCATCTAGTGGTTCTGATTCAAGTCTTTCATCTGATGTTTTTGATTCAAAACTTTCCTCTAGTGGTTCTGATTCAAGTCTTTCATCTGATGATTCAAATTCTCAAACTAGCTATGGACTAGCTATTGTAAATTCGAATAATTCCAATATAACTTATAATACTGTAAAATCATATGCTCCGATGAGTTTTGGTTTAACTGTATTTGACAGTGAGAATATTCTTGTGGATTCCAATGACTTGGATATCAATGGAACTGGAGCTGTTGGAGTGGCTGTCGGAACATCTTCAAAGTCTGACACTTTGAATGCCAACATAACCAACAACAATATAGATATCCTAGGCGGAAATTATGCTGATGTTGAAAGTTCTGATTATGATTTTGATTCTAATTATGCATCTATCTTAGCTGTTGGAGGTTCAGTATCCAATATCAATAATAATACAATAAATACTACTCTCAAAAATTCCATTAATTCTACATTTGCAGATAAACTTACAGATGTAAGTTCTAATTCATATATCATTACAGATGATAATGTTTTAAATTACTTCACTAATTGTTCCAATGGCAGATTAAGAGATGACAGCGGTGTAAAATCCGGCGATACATTATTGTTCAATATTTTGAATGATGATTCTGAAAACAGATTTGTAATTGACATTCCATTGAATATACAATCTTACAACTCAAACGGCAACTATTCCTCTTTGAAAAATGGAAGATTCATATTGAATAATGGAGCATCCGGATCAAATATAACCAATCTTTATATTGACAACAATGATGGAATTTCCGGTCTGATTATCAATCAAAGTTCAAATGTTAAAATTAAAGACTCCTCAATCAGTATCGTCTCTGCCGATGGCGAGGAAGAGTTCCTGATCGGATTGAATATAATCGGCGGTGAAAACAACATGATTGATAACAACAATATTTCAATAAGTTCCAGCAGTGAATCCAATGTCTATTACTACGGTATTTACATGTCCAACTATGACATTTCCACAACTCATGAAGCATTGGATGTCAGTGTCTATTCATCCTCTCCAAAAAACACAACTCTTTCAAATAATAGGATAACAATCGATTCTCCTTATTTCGCATCAGGAATCAGTGTCTATGAAAGTATTGATACCTTGGTTGATTCAAATAAAATTTATCTGACAGGTCCTATAATTTATGGAATCTATAATTACGGTATTGTAAATATTTACGGAAGCCAGAACAACACCATAATCTCAAACAACCTTGTCTGGGCTAATGGTAGCAGAGTAACTTTAATCAAATCTGATAAATCTTATAACTCTACAATTTCTACAAACGATCTGACTGCCTATGGTGACGCTTGCTATGGCTATGCTGCATATTCCGTAATCAATGACAATTTCACATCTAACATTATCCGTGTCTATGGTAATAACATCTCTGATGCTGAAGACTACTACGATTCCATCCCGAAAGGCCAATCCGGCGTCATCTATTTCGGTAACTCAACCAATTTCAATGTTATAGAAAACTATATCATATCCAACTACACTTCAGGTGGCGACTATGGTGTCATTATTGAAACAGAAAGTTCTGCTACCGGAGAAATATCAAACAATTTCATAATCTCCGATAACTCCAATAAGAAAGGTGATAATTCAGTAAATTCCAATATTCCTAATGTTTCTGTCTACTCCAACTCTCCTACAAACACTATCAAAAACAAGACCAAAACCTATTTCGATTTTTCAAACATGACTACCTATGCAGTATTGAACAATGCAAGAACCGGTTCCTTCTTCAATATCACCTTAAAAGACATCAATGGTATCCCTCTTTCAAACAAAACCATTTATATTGGTTTCAATGGTAAAGTCTATAAAAGAGTTACAAACGAATCAGGGGGTGCTTCCCTCCAAATAAACATCGGTTACCAATCAGCTAACACATTCTCCTTATCCTTCCTTGGCGACGACGACTATGACGGAACTGTTGATTGTGCTATCATCGTTGTAAAAACACTTACCACTAAACTAAGTTCCTCTAAGGCAACCTACAAATCCTCTGCAAAAACCAAAAAACTCACAGCTACCTTAAAACTCTCAAACAACACTGCAATCAGCGGTAAGAAAATCACTTTCAAGGTCAATGGACAATATTACATAGCTACTACAAACTCCAAAGGAGTCGCAACAGTCACAGTCTCATTATCTACCAAGAAAACCTACACTTACACCGCAACCTTCGAGGGAGACAACCAATACTCTTCAAAAACAGCTTCAAATAAAATTGTGATTAAATAATTATTTAAATTATTTATTCACTTTATTTTTTGATTATTTTTTTATTTTATTATATTTTATTACTTCTTTTTTTATTTTAGTCTAATATTTATTCTTTTATTTTGTTCTTTTTTTCTAATGATAATCATAAAAAATTTTATTAATGACTTTCAATAAATAATAATATAGTCAATTTTATTTTAGTTTTAATAAAATATTTTTAAATCATTTTCATTTTTCTAGAATAATTTTTAAATAATTGATTTGATTTAAATTTTTTAAATTTATTAATATTCATTTAAATAAGTTAAT
>Ga0181612_140505_pt1 | contig 10558 bp, 7 predicted proteins | sample HoacroProtozoa21_FD_119630 | JGI IMG/M metagenome (GOLD analysis project Ga0181612, IMG submission 119630) | Hoatzin crop microbial communities from Cojedes, Venezuel. Combined Assembly of Gp0051906, Gp0051904, Gp0051908
AGTCCAGCTTAACAGCGCCGCAGGACCTTGCAAGCACGGGACTCAGGTGCACAGCGGGGTGAGCTGGTTGCTGGGGTTCCACTGAAGGCACAGGTGAGACCTTGGGGGTAACCACTGCTGTGGTGCCTATGAAAACAGGCATCGTTGATGCCAGGCCGGACATACTGAAATTCATGGAGGTGGCAGCTGAGAAGGAGCCATCGGGAACTGGGGAAAGAGCACTGGTGACTGCGGGAGAACAGACGAGAGGGAAGGAAGCCAAGGCTGCTGATGGCACCACAACACAGGGGACGCTCAGAGAAGGTAACTGGCTCGCAGCCAGGCTGATAGCACCAGGGGCTTGGTTTGCAGAGAACAGGAAATTAAAACTGCTTAATCCTAAACCAAAGAGAGAAAAGGCAAGGTGTTAATACAGTTGACAAATTGGAATTAAGCTGTTATAACTTCATCTAGAATGGTACAGAGGGATGACAACAAAGAAAGAGACAGACTGCCCAAGAAGAAAACTGACAGAAAAAAGAAGGAAGCAAACTATCACAAACCTGTGACTCTTCTGTCAAGCTCCCTTTTTTTACCTTCCTCCATCTCCCCCCCTACTGCCTGTTCACTATATCGGCATCCATTTGCTTTGTTCGTGTTAAGTACCAACCACACACCTTGCTGGTTTCTGCTTCTAACTTCAGTTACAAGCAACTTCTTGGCTAAACAAACTCTTTTTTTCACTAACAGAAATCATATTCTCTGCTATACGCAAACACATGCATTTCTTTTAATGACAAAAAAAAAAAAAGGGAAACATCCACAAAGATATACCCCATAGGCAATGATTTTCCTGAGAATGGCTGATGAAACACTGTTTTGAAACACAAGCTGCTCCAGTTCCCAGTTTGTCTGACCTTGCAAGACAACGGGATCAACATTTTCAAACTGAGCACCTCCATCCTGTAAGTGAAGTCCTATAGACCCCACTCTGTGCTACCAGTGAATCAAATACTAAAGCAGCAGTCACGGAAATCTGCCACATGTATCCTGTTCCCACAAAACACTCTTCCACTCCACACAAACACAGGCATGGAAAACAGTGGACACGAAATCCTTTTGCAGTGTTTTCAGCTACTTCCTCCCCATCCCTACTGTGTCCTATCAGCAGGCCTGGCTACACTCCCAGTGCCTCAGTTTTTGTGGAGTTATCCTGATGATGCAGGTGACAAGACAGTACAAAGTTCGTAGAAGACTAAATTTACCCACTCAGGGGGATGCTGTTGCACTATTCTGGCCATCTTACTGCCAGACATAGACTTCCAGCTCCTCTGAGTTTTGAATGCTCCACAGGTATCTTTTTTGCTGCACATAAAACAAGAATGCAAACCCCACATTATTCATGTCTATTAAAGTTTGGGTACCTCAGAAAAATGCCTGTATTTTCACTGAAGCAATAGTTCATCTGGAGTCAAGAGAATTCAGAACTATTAAACTACTACAGAGAACAGCTGACAGTTTTTGTGCCAAATACAGACTTGTTCATCTATGCGTAGGTCTCCCTACCTGAAAAGCTCAGTGAACAGATGCAGAAGTTTGAGCGACTCTAGATCTCACGGCTGTCCTTACCAGCAGTAGGCTGAACATAAAGATACTGTGGTAGGAAAGGTTGATTGGCTTTTTCTTTAGAGGTGTGCTCTTTTCCTGGAGAGGGTTCATCAGGGTCTTTATTCTGAGACCATTTTTCTTGCTCCTGAGAATCTAAAGGCTTTGTAGACTCCTTGTCTGCAGACTCTAGAGCAGCAGAACTTGCGAGGTCAAGATGAAAACCTTCTTGATGTTCAGCAGATCTACAGCCACTTCCAGGGACAGATTCTGCCTTGGGTGACTCAGAAGGCTTCTAATCAAAAACAAAAGAGGCAATGATGAGTCCAAACTGAAATAACACAGTGCAATGTCTCTCATGCACTTTCCTCAGCTAGAGAGTAAAATGTGCACCTGTGCAACGGGGCAACACAAAATTTGTTAGCAAGTCACCAATTTTGTTTGAGGGTTTGAAGAGCAATATTAGCGATGTCTAAGCCCTGTGCTGTAATTCACTTTCAGTACTTGGAGACACTAGGTAAGAAATACCTGAGCTTGGGGATTCATTTCTCTTTATAGATAAGGAAAAGCCCCTGTTTCAAATGGCTTATATTCAAACACTGATATGACCTCGAGCCTGACACTCATTTTAAGTAGTTAAGAAAACTGTGAGATAGATGCACTTCACTCTCACCATCATCTCCTCCCTCACCAGCCTGCTGTGGGCAACACTGGGCATGAGACAGAGGGACTCAGGCTGGAGAATAAGGGGAAAGTACAAATCGCACTGCTGTAGCTCCGGCTCAGTGGAGTAAGCAATGCTGCTGCTGTCTGGAAAAGCCCAAGCCAACAGGGGAAGATGAGGAGTAATAGTCATACTGACTTCTTCCCCTCTGGCAGGCTGTTTTGTTGAAGACAATGATCAGGACGCTGATTACAAAGAAGAGCTGACTTTCGCTTCACTATGCAAAACAGTCACGGTCCATTTTCCCCCAGCACTATGAAAACATCTCCCAGTTAATGCCTATACTTCCTGGCACAGCACCCTTACAATCTTTTTAACATGTCGGAGGCAGCATTTGTATCTGTAACAAGAGTGGCGTAATGAACTTTCACTTCTGAAAACACTGTCTTGGGCAAAAGTCTTTCCTTGCCAACAGGAAGCCTAAGTGATAATGAAATTCATGTCTTTACCTTGGGTACTACAAGTGAGAGGGGCACATCACTCTGTTCCATGGTCTGCTTTTTAGCAGCTGGCTCCTCCTCATCTACAGGTGCAGAGGGCGATGCGCACTTGTGGGAGTTGCGTTTCTGGCAGGCAGCTGGAGGTACAGTGGCCTGAGCTTCAGCCCTCCTGTTTCCCATGTCTCCTGTGGTGGGCAGGGTCTCCCTCAAGTTATCTTCCTGAAGACCACCACACAACATAAAAAGGGAAGAAGAGGGGAAGCACAGGAAGGGTTGGTTGGGGAGCAGCGTAGGTTTTCCATTTTCTGTTTTGGAGGCTGCTGGCATGGAAGGATGTAGAGCTTGGCTGCTGATGCCGTTTGGTAGCAAGAGGCTTGGCACTTCTGCCTGAACCACAGGGAAAACTGCTTGAGGCAAAGGGTTAACACGAAAATCAGAGTCCCCAGGAACCGGAAGAAGGGAGAGAGGTGAGGTTATGCTTGGGTTCCTTGCTGAATTTAATATCGTTTCTGTGGCACAAGCTTTATTCCTAAAAAAAAAGTAATAAAAAGAGAAAAAACATTTATTCCAAAATGAAGCCTTTATTTTATCCTTCAAAGCAAACACGTACATTGTTAGACATAAATGCGGAAAAAAATCACCCCCCCAAATCACTACATTTACACAGTTTATGAGGAGGGTCACATTTTATTATTTCTAATTACACAGACGCAGACTTATCATTTTTTTGTTAGAACAATAATGATTTCAGTTACACTTGACCAGAGTCAATCATTCACAAATTAATTGAAATTAGGATAGGTGTAGAGAAGACCCACTGATACGACAGAGAGGCTCTTCCGTGGAATCGTGATTTGCTCAGCCTACCTAGACAACAGGTCAAAGGAGTCAGGGATGACCTCTATAAACACACATGAGATGAAGAACTACTTAAGCTAAAGGACAACAATGGTACAAGTACAGGTGGGTATAACTTAGGCATGAAAAAAAGACCCCAGAAAGCCACGCTGAGACCTATCAGCATTAAAATAACAATAATGAGACTCTCAGGCAATTTTCTGTCTCAGTCCCTTCAATGGAATCTAGCCTTGAACTGAACATGACAAGCATAAAGCTGAAACTGGACAGGAGTTAAGACCAACCTACCTAGTATCTTCTTCTATTTTCTGCCTGCAGACAGCTGCTAGATTTATCATTTTGGAGCAGTATTCATCTGAACTCACAATACAGGCTGAAAGAACAAAGGAAAATTTAATTATTAACAGGTAGGTTTTCCAAGCATATTTTGATCCTGGCCATATAAGGTAATTGAAACAATTTTTCTATCCTGACACATTTTTGTAATATTCACTAATGACCTAAAGCCACGATGTGCAAGACACTCAGAACTCTCAGTCCCACCAGAGAGGTGCTTGACATCTTCATTTCCTATAACAGGGAACAGTGAAAAGCCCCGTAACTACTTTATCTGTTTTAACAGCTATCCATTAGATTGTTACTGTAAATTGTTACTGTAAATCCCTTAGATTGTTACTGCAGTTTCTTCTGTTAAAATTTGGTGCAGATAAAGAAAGATTCTTTAGCCATGAAAGCTTGCTTTATCTTATGGTTCCTAATATCACTATAAAGATTTTAACCAAATTTTAACAGAAGTAACTGCAGTATGGTTGCAGTTAGCAGAGAACAGAAATATTTAGCAGGAAACAAACTGCAGATTTAAGGCAGTATGGCCCATCTAACTTTAGGCACTTGACTGGAAGGCCCAAAATAGAAGTCTCATCTTATGGACAGTAGAAGTATAGGCACCTCCCAAGGATAATTCACATATTTAGTTAGGCTGATTCACTCAGCCAAGTGCCTTAGACTGCTGGGCCCACATTTGTGCAGCTCCAGTGGCATACAAAAGAACATGCTTCCTTAGTAGTTACCTTGCCTCTCTTGATGTGGGCTGTTGGGCTCAGAATTGACCTTCCTTCTGGTCCCCTCACAAGGCTGTGCGCCATTAAATGAAGCGTGACGTGTAAACCTTTGCTTTCCGGTAGCACAGATCTGATACGGGGCACAGGCTCCTCTCTGTGTTCCTGGCAGGGGATCAGATGTCGGGTTATGCCCTCTCGGCTCATCTGTAGGAACATAATTATGTACAACAGTCCTTCAGAGAACACAGCTCATCATTTAGACTTCTGCCATGTTACCAAACTTGGCCGCAAGAGAAGAGGTAACCTTTCTACCATCCCAAATCCCACAACACTGAAGCAGACCTAAGCTCAGTAAGCACCGACAGATAAGATCAGGGCTTCCATCCTTTCCATTCCATGGCAGCTGCAGCAGCAGCTACACTCTAGTGTGCGCACCCAGGAGGAGAAAGGGTACTAAGAAGGAATTAATACTATCCTTCACTTTTACTTGGTCCTGGCACTGGCCTGACCCAAATACATTAGCAAAGGGCTTCCCTTTGCTCTGGCTTTTAGCCAAGAATCAGCAGCTTACAGAGATGCTCTGGCCCACCGCCTCCTTTTTTGCAGACAACCCTTTTGTTCAAGGGACACGTGCAAGAAACAGCCCTGCTATACCTTGGCAAGTCCCCTCACGAAGACAGTAATTAACTGTCTAGTTATGACAGAATTACCGAGATTTTGCAATCCAGAAAAGCTGTGGACCCAGATTTGGAGATGTAGGCATAATCTGCCACTGCTCTACAATTCATACAGTTATTCCTACAGTTATGTAAGTTGGTGTAAAAATACCAGCAAGACACAGTATCCTTCAACATCCCTCCACAGCTCCAGCCCTTCAGCACAAAGTCTAACAAGGGCAAATGTTGAGCTGGCCTGCAGTTAATAGTTACAGGGTGCACAATGAATGCTGAGCCATTCTTTACACACAGAAAATAGCCTATATTACCACTTGGGACAGGATTATCAAAACTAAAAGAAAGGAGATGCGAGCTACACGAGTTACCATTCTTACCAGGGAATTCCACAGGCCCAATCCACTTGAAGGCTGGTTTGCGTCCTCGTTCCTCTGTTACATGAACTTTTTTGATCAAGCCTAGGCTGGTGAGAACATTGGCAATATCATATAGTCTTCGTACCTTTGCTAACAAGAAAGGGTAGAAATAGTCCAGACAGTCACATTTACAATGCATACAGTACATATTTACATGATAATTCCATTCCAGAGTATCACCACAGCTTTCATAGACGAGGTGGGTAAAATCAAATTGGGATGGACTTCAGTCACCTCCTATGAAGCCTGCTGGGTCTGCTCCCACCTGCTTCTCACTGCTTCTTCATATCTTAGCTGCTCATCCATCTTAGCTGTGCAGGCTTAAGCTCACCTACCTCATTCTGATGGAAACGGGTTAGGGAGTGATTACATCATCAGCTTGCCCAGCAGAGGCAACTACCTCTACATGGGGTAAAGACAAACACTTGGGGGCAAGAGGCACATGAGTGCACATGATCACAAGAGGACACATATTGATCACCTTAAAAATGTAACACTCAGAAAAATCTCTGCGACTCCAACAAATAACATGTTTGAGCTGAACATGACACCCACAGGTTGTCCAGCTAAACTTCTCACATCCCTCCTGGTATTTGAGGACTTCAAAAGAAAAGTCTTTATTTTAGAAGGATTATTTACTAATGCTGAGCTTTTCCATCTTGTCCAAGGGATCTAAGTACTAATCCCCACTAACTGAAAAGCAAACTGTGCCATCCAGCTGTGAAAGATTTCTGGGGTGAAAAGGAGAAGTAACACATTTCCACAGAGAAAAAAATAAACTCCATTAAATTAAACAACATGTTTCATTTCAATAAGTTCTGAAACATCATTCAGAATGGTACAGGAAACAGGGTTAAAGTATAAAAAAAAAAATCAAACAACAAAAAATTTTTCTTCATTCTGAAGATAAGCCTTGGAGATAATTGTTAAATTGACTCTTCCCTAGCCCAAGCTCTATTTTCACAAACCAGCATTTGCAATTAAAAAAACCCCAAACTATATTTCAGCAAAAGATTCCTGACCTGCTCTTGCTGTTACCTACTGGTATCAGACCAAACATGCCCCTGTTTTCTTTACTCACTGACTGATTATCTGTCTCTTGACAGCCAGCTTACTTTTAAATTTGCTGTGGTCCACTGTATCCTGGGTTTCTTCTATCAGTATTTTTGCTGCGATGTCCAGAGTGACTATCTTGGTCTTGGAGACAAGGAACAGCATGACAAACTTTTGGCTCATAATCCGCAACGACTTGTCCTTTCTGCTGTTTGCAGATGCTGTGTTACAAATAATACCCAAGCCTCTTAGCATATGTCATCCATCACAGCTAGAAAACTAGCAATTAGGTTTCTCACACAAAAAAGGGGTATGCTATTTCCTTCTTGGGAAGAAGAAATCTTTTGAAAGGAAGCAAATAACTGAGTAATGCAGACAGAAGTCTCTCTTTAAAAGGCAGTAAAAATGAAAGCTTGCAGAAATAGCTTTTAGAAAGTCAGATTCCAAAGATGATTCTATGTAACGTTACATCATTTTGCGCCATTGTAATTTTGTGACTCCAATGGACTTTGCAACTTAAACACTGTGTATTTTATGGGCAGCATGCAAACAGCAGACAAATGGAAAACAGCACCTTCTGTCAGGATAAAGCATTTACTGTCAGGTACAGGTGGGGAAAGAAGAACTGGAGTGTCTGGCAGAAGTTTCTGCCAGTCTGGAGGGTAGAGGGAAAATCCATCCCAAGACCCATGCTAGCGACAGGACAGAAGGAAGAATTCTGCTACTTCCGCAGTGAATTCAGCACATTTTTGCAAAGAATAGTTTTTTATTACTAAATTTAAAAGCAAGGGGAAAAGCCACATAATAAACCGGAGAAAGAGATTTGTGTCTGTGTATCACGTCACATACATTAGTTGTCTTACCAGAGGTGCAATCTGTTTCTGAAAAGTCCAGTAATGGTCTGTCTTGAGAATCTGGAATAGTTTCCTTTTTCCTTTCCCCAAATTTGTACTCCAAATCCTGCTCTTTGTGCTGGAAGAAGGTCATTAGCTCTCCATACTGCAGCTCTCCTGCTTCCTGAAGCGTTTTCAGAGTCTGACTTAGGTTGTGCCGGCCATGCCAACAGTACTGGTTCTTGGCCACACGGCTAACCAAGTGCAATGACTCCAGGACATTCACTATATCATAAATTCGTCTCCGCTCAACTCCTGTTTTCGGGAGGGAGGAAATAAGAGACATAAACGCTCATCTAGTTTTAATGTGCTCTTCAGCAGAAGCAGAACGGAGAACACGCTGTTCTCTAACACTGAGTGTTCACAAGATATTTTTCACTGTTCTCCTGCACACATTACATTAGATCCATCCAAATGTGTACAAGTAAGAATTGACTTCTGTATGGCCAGCCCCATGGTATGATGTTCTTTGTCTGTTTATATTGTCTGCCAGCCCAGCCATGGCTTCAGCTTAAAGCATCTACACTGTGTTTAGAAGAACTGGTTGCAGTTTGTGCAGCCTCACTCACTCAGACCTATCCAGGCTGCCCTGAGGCTATCAGAGCACTCTGGCCCTTCTTGTCAGAGAACTTCAGAGCTCAGACACATACCTGTACACAAGCCTGTGGATAACAGAGGACAGGACAGGGTCTGAGCCTGGCACTGACACAGGGCAGATATCAAAGCGCACTCCTACAGAAACCAGTGGGTGTGTGGTGCTCCACTTGCATTTCCAATGGCACAATTATTTCCTAAGCATTTACCAAGCAGAGCCAAAGGCTTCACAAGGTGCAAAGCAGTGCAAAATGAGACCCACTGTTCCCAAATGCAGCAGAAACAAGTCCTTGGTGCTGGCTGGGTCTGCACCAATGGGAAATCTATGAAATATGTCCAACTTTGGTTCAGGCTGACTGACGTGAGCAAGGTTGGGGACTGAATATGAACAGGCTGGTGACTCTGCTCACTGTCCTGAGTACCTGTCCATGTCCAGCACCATTTGAAGCGTGGCTGTCATATATAACACAGTGCACTATATGCTGGTGGCAGCATCTGCACCAGAAATCCTGTAACATCAGCTAAGCAGGACAAGTGCTAGCCAAGGGAAAAGGTTTTGAAACATTTTCCTGCTGAAGGCAAGGCCTTGATGCATCTGTTTACCTATGTGGAGAATATGGATAATACTTACCATCCTCAAACAGATATTACGATAAACAATTCATGAGTATTTCCAAGTATGTGGAGGTCCTGGAGCGAAACATACTCCGTAAAAACAAAAGTGCTACACATACCCTGGTGTCTGCCAGGCATCAGCAGTATAGCCCCCTTTGCGGTCTTTCCATAGGCCTTCAGTTTACAAAGCAATATACATTTGTAGCAAAAGCTGTATTACAACCATCATTTGTTACACAGAGAGAAGCGACATCAGCAGTGAACAATTTCGTGGTCCCTGAAGCAAGCGGATACAAGCAAGCAAGGAAGTGAAAAACAAAAGGAGAAGAAACACCCCCCCTTCTGGGAGGTAAAATCCCCAACAGTAAGTCTTAAAACAAAGTTTCTAGTATTTAGGAAAGCAAAGTAACACCGCTCCCGACACAGAATATAGCACTACTGCTGTTCAGCTGTACAAGGTTGGAGCATGAGCATCTCATGCAAACACAGGAAGAAGCAACTGCAAAATCCAAAAGAACAATTCATTTATAAAGTAGTTTTTGTAACTACTTACTCCATCTGAATTCTCTCCTATTTCCACTTCCCATTACTAAGGCAAATAAATGAGTATTTCAAGGACTTTCTTACTAGAATCACAGAGGACATCACTCTTCTGTTCCCTTTCTTCCCAAAACAGACAAATTTAATTTTTGTTACCTATTCTCTGTTAAATACTTGAGTTCTAAATGTAGATACAATATTTATGTAGTTTAAGTCCAATTTCATAAAGTCCTTCCTAGCTAAGAGACAACCTCTCCAAGGACCTGGTTCTTTTTGTTATTGGTGTGACCTGGCTGAGTCCTCTCCCCCAAGTTTTATTACCTCTCTCAGATACTTCATTAATCTTAAGACCAAACCTGAAAGCAGATCCAGCAAATAGGTTACTCAATACCTTCTTGCCACCTCAATACAACATATTTTCTCATTCTACTCTTGCAGGTCCCCTGGTAAACTCCCCTCACAAGACAATATTTAAAGCTAAGATAACCTTGGTGAATCATGAGATCTTGGAAGATATAATGTCAGGCACGTTACTGAAGTCAGGCAGTAAAGCCAACTGATTTCCTGCACCCACTAGTTTGCAATTGTTTACCCAAATGTTCCATTTTGACAAAATTATTGTTTATAAGTCCTCCTTCAGAGGGTTTGCAACTCATAACTCCTTCAGTTTTCAGCAAATTGAAAATCAAAGAAAGCAACAGAGTGGATAAACAGCTGGAGGATAGATCTGTCTAGTAAAGAGTACTGCCAGAAAGCAGATTTCAAAATGGTAGCATTATCAAGCAGTAAAGATACTTAGGAATATTAGGCATTTCCAACTCTTGATTAGTATGATTAGAAGAGCATCCAGACCCAGGAAAAGGCAGACTTTGAATGTACTCTGTAAGAAGGATGATCTTTTGAAGGACCTCCTCTTAGGTTACTCCAGGTGATCAGTTACCCCATTTTTGCAGGTATACATACCAAGAATTGAAGCCACTTCATCCAAAGAAATAGTAGTTTTTTCTGTTGATAATGGATAACTTGGATAGCGGGCTAGAAACTTTTGGCACAAGAGTCCTAAGCTTTTCTGTTTTCTGCTGGGCCTCTGCTTTTCAAATTCATCA
>Ga0181612_148543_pt1 | contig 10558 bp, 16 predicted proteins | sample HoacroProtozoa21_FD_119630 | JGI IMG/M metagenome (GOLD analysis project Ga0181612, IMG submission 119630) | Hoatzin crop microbial communities from Cojedes, Venezuel. Combined Assembly of Gp0051906, Gp0051904, Gp0051908
TCCACAGCTGGAAAGGCACCTGCCTCCAGCACAACACCACGCACCAGCCCCCCGATCAGCCCTCTCCAAAACAGAGCCCAGGAAAGCGAGAGCAGAAGAGAGACCTCAAGCTGAGGCAGATAAAACCACATTTCCAGCGCTGTGGACAAAACAGATCTCTCCCAGCCCTGGTTTGGCTGTTTAGGGGATAAACCGAGACTCCAGGGACTTGCTCATTTCACACAAGGAGACACATGCATGCCCCCACAGCTATACATCAACTCTACATTTCAGCCACCTTCCAAGAAGTTGAGTGGGATGGGGAGCAGAGATGCCCAGGTACTGAATACAGCCAGCCTCCAACCTTCACAATACCAAAACCGAGCTGACCTGATAGCAAGACCCTCCAGGCCGGGTTCTCCTCCCCAGCAGGCTCTAGCTGCCAAGGTAGGTTTGCACATCCCCTACCACCTTCAGCCCCAGCACAAACAGCACCATCCGTGTTAACAGCCCAGCCCTCCTCCGCCTCACACATCCGAGGAGGGCCCAAGGAAGGGGCCGGGTGCAAGGCTGCACCCGCCAAGGCAGGACTGACACAGACAGGGGCTCCAGGAGCCTCCACACCCACCTCTGCCAAGGGGGCTTTTTACCTGGTGCCGCCGGGTGAGCGTGCCGTTGGCCAAGCCCAGGCCGGCATCCTGTGGGGAGACCCGGACTCGTTCCAGCTGGGCTGAGACATGGCGCCGTTCCTCCTCAAGCGCCCGCGTCAGCTTCTCGAACTGTGCCTCCTGCTCCTTGACAGAGGCAAGGATGCTGGCGGTCGACTCCACTTCCGAGTCGTCCATGGGTGATGGGTGCCCGGGACGGGCGGGGCAGGGGCGGAGGGCACAGGGAAGCACAAGTAGAGGTGGCTTGGTGTCAAGGTGAGGGGAAGAAAAGTGACCCGGAAGGGGAGGAGCCCCTCTCTTCATTGATTTGGGGGAGGAAAGGAGGAGAGAAGAGTGATCAGAAGAGACTGATTACGTTAAGACAGATTCTCAGAACAAGAAAAAAATATCTTACAGCGTTAACACCCACTCCCACCCACCAGAGAGCTGGCAAGAGGGTCTCAGAGCAGCACAGCCCCAGGCGTGACTCGGATTCTCCCTGCCACAGCATTTAAGCTTGGAGAAGTGGCACTTTGGGGCAGGTGGTCCTCCCCCATGACAGCAAACAGTTGGGGTTGAGCCAGGTTCAGCAGACCTGCCATGTGCCGAGGAGGTTCCCTCTTCCCAGGAGGACCCCCCTCGGGCTGCAGGAAAGCTTCCCCTACAAGGAGAGGCTGCCTGCAGTCAGTGCAGGAGGGGAAGGCATGTCCCGGGGGCAGAACAGGGGACACTCCCACAGAAGCAGCAGCAACCCGCATTCCATTATTTCCCCCGGGGAATGGCTGAGGGACAGAGCTGTCACTTATCTGCTCCCTTCTCCCCAGCGTGACAAGCGGTGTGGAGACAGCCCCAGCTCCACAGCTCCTTCCTACCCAAGAAAGGGGATGAAGCGGGACAGGACCCCCCTAAAGAGGGCTTCATGAGCCCCTTTGCTGTCAAAACTCACCTCCCCCCACACTCTCACCAGGGCTCTCAAGGCTGCAGCCACCCAAGGAGGTCTGCAGCCCACAGATCTAGGGACAGGCATTGGCTTGGACCCCTCCAACATCCCCTCCCAAAGGAGGGCAGTGAACAAGCACACCATAATCAACACATTTTGATAGAGAAAGGCAATATTCTTCCATACAGACCTGTTAGAGGAGGAAGTTCTGGTGTGACTGGCAAAGGCACGGGACAACCAGGTCTAGACGCAGAGAGTCATGGGAGAAATAGCCCAGCCACCACAGTGAAGAAGCAGGAGGGAAGAGAGCTGCAGGGACAGCAGGAGAGGAGGTCAAAAAACACACAGGTGAACTCAAAACAGAAGGGAGTGCAGACAATAGACTGGGGAAAGGGCTCCTCTCTCCCATCCCTGCTTCTCCGAGGGACGGAGCAGTGTCTGGAGAGGGCCGGTGGGGTGGCAAATGCAGCACTGTTCCCACAGCAGCCTCCAGCTCCACCGAGAGCCCAGCACCTCCAACTGTTCCCCACCGACAGGAGCGGCAAAGGCTCAGCCCCCTGCGCAGCCCAGCCGAGTCCCAGCAAGCGCGCCTGAGGTTTTCCCAAACCCGTGCAGTCATGGCCGGCGTGTGGGGACTTGCTCAAGCCAGGCAGCCAGCACAGAAACTGCTTTCCCACGGTCTCCAGCATCAGCTCTGCCCACTCCTCCAAGGCCACCGCCCCAGTACAACTGTATCGATGACCTGGGACCGAGAGCATGGGCAGCATCATCCCTCCCACAGAGCCCTGTCCCATCCACCTCCCCCAGCCCCACGGTCCCTGGCAGCCCTGCCCCTCTAGTCCAAGCCTGCAGCAGATGCTGCTTCAGAGGAGCTCAGAGCAGGGCTTTTCGGTGGTTTTTATTAATTTCCCCCCGCTATCTCAAAAGTGTATTCAGGTCAAACCCTTCCTGAAATGCCTCCCCCACCCCCCGGGAGTCCACTCCTCAGAACTCTGCCCTGCAAAGCTTCCCTCAGACACAGCAGCCCTGGTGCTTATCAGCAACTGAGCCCAGTGAAGCAGAGTGGATTTTTTCCAAGTGCTTTGGAGGCCACATGCAGCATGTCTGAACATCTGGTCGTTGCCACCCTAATCTGCCTCGATCAATAAAAACCCCAGTTTTTCTAACAATGCCCATGCAGCACCCAGCAAGAGATGAAGCCATGGCACACGCACACCTGCTCCAGACTGCTTCAGCTCCCAGTGCCCTGCCCAGCCCAGCGTGGGCTGGATGCTTGCTGGCCAGCCCGCACCCCAACGGGAATGGAGCCCACCACTCCTGGCTCAGGAGCCAAAGCAGGCATTTAGAGGCTCCCAGACATGACTCCTGGCTCACATATGCAGCTTTCTGCTCCTCCCACCTTCCAACAGGTATGCTCTAAGGTTTTTTTCAACAGGCTGACTCCCCAGGCCTTGTATGGAAATGCAAGGACAGCTCTGACGTCCCACCTGCCTCATGGATTCACAACAGACATCCTCTGACAGAGAGGCTCGCTACCTCCCAGGACAGTGCTGACATGTCCCAACTCTCACCCGAGTCAAACACTCCCCATCTTCGGCAGGCATCCATCCACCTCAAGCAGAGACACAGATCCTCCGCATTCTGGACTCACTGAAGGTCGCTGCCAGTCACAGAGCAGGTCTGCAGGGCCCCGTCCCACAGAGTGCTACTGCAGGGAGGCTGCTGCAGACCATCGGGTGCTGGGAAAAGGCAGCCTGGACCACTGACTGGGTCCCTCTTCCCCTGAAAAGCAGCGGAGCATCTCTTTGCCACATCCCAGACTTCTCCGGCAGGGGAGGGGATGGTCCTAGCACCCAGACACCCTACATAACTGGAGCATCCAAAACCCCATCCAGAAGCCCCATTGGCTTGTTGCTATTTGTCTCCAGAGCGGTGTTTCATCCAGCCCTTTCAAAGAAAGGAACACACCCCTACACAGAAAGGATCCTCCATGACATGCCCTTGCCCAAGTAGCTGTGCTGCTATGTAATGGCTCCCCAGCCTGCCCTCAGCTGTCTCTGTGCAGAAGAGGCATGATGGGTGCATGATGATGGAGCCAGCACGTTGGGTTCAGGGAGAGATTTATCTCAGCCCCTGCTCTTGTGAATGGGCTCACTTGCTTGCAAGCACACTGAGCAGCGAGCACAGACCGGCCGGGTTTGCCTCTGCAGAAAGGCACGCAGGAGAGACAGCAACCCCAGCAGATTCCTGCAGCACTGCGTGGCTGCCAGGCAGGCCCTACGCAGCCAGCAATGCCTCCCCAGCCCCACGTCCCCACCTCCACGCGTCCCCTGGGAACGCGGCCCGGAGCACATGGAAGCTAACAATGAAACTCACAAGGCTGCTAAGGGCCCCAGATATGGGGCCAGAGCAGCCGTGAGGCTGTTTCCTTCCTGTCCCTTCCACAGGGAGCAAACACAACAGCAGCGGGAAGGAACAGGACAGGTCCCTCACCCAGCAGCTCTCCTTGTCCCACTGCACCCAAACGGCCCCCAGCCCAGGCAGGAGGTAGTACAGGGACAGGTGCAGGCCCCCTTCCCCTTGGGGCCACCAGGCCAGAGCAGAGAGCTTTGGGGAGAGGTGGCAGCCAGAGGCTCTCGGGAGCCTGTCACATCAGGGCAGCCAGACAAGGGAGTGGGCTGTGGTCCAGGCTGGATGAAGCCCACAGTTCTGCAGACCCACAGACACTGAGCGGTGATGCTCTGGAGTGGTCACCGAAGGGTCTCTCCACAGGATCAGGCCATGCTAAGCAGCGGGACAGTGATTCTGAGTGTCTGGAGCCTGCCCTGCGCGTGTAGCTGTCACTCCTGCCCTGAACTGCAGGCACAGCTCCATCACGGGCAAGAGGGGCCAGCAGAACAGGGTATCTGCTGCCCAAGAGGGCTCTCCCCCTGGGGCTTCCTCCATCAGGACACACCACCTCCCCCAACTCGTGTTCTCAGCCATCTAGTCCTCATCGATCCAGGATTAAAGACATAATTACCGAGAGGCAGTGCCAGGTCCAGAGAGGTTAGCAAGCACTGTCCCCAGCTCTCCCCGCAGACACAGGCCAGCGCCGTCCAGGCTGGAGTGCAGCCGTTCCCTTACAGCTGGCCCCCACACAAACCTCAAACAGCCACTCAGCCTTACGCCCTCCCAGCCATGCACAATCTGCCCTAAACCCCTCTGTGGCTCACACCCCAGCATTTTGGGACAGGGGCTTCCTGGGCACCGCACAGCCCCTCGCCGCCTCCCGATGCCAGCTCGGGGCACTGGCCTTCTTCAGAAGAAGGGGAGGGGAGGGGATCCTCAGCTACACAGCCCGATCCTCCAGCCAGCAAGCTGCTTGTGACAGCTGGAAGCCAAGTATGCCGGATCCCGCAAGGATGGAATTCCAGGGATCGCTTTGCACCCATTCCCCCCTCCTTCTCCCCAGCCTCTGAAGATACAACTACAGAGCATTTTTCCAAAGCCAGACCCTGACCATCTTTGAGGATGGCTGCATGAAAGCCTTTTCATCACGAGAGAGGCACTTGCTGACACACCCGTTACTTAAAAACCCCAGCAAGCCAAAAATATTTCAGCTGGCTCTGTTCAGGGCAAAACAAAAACCTTAAGACAAAACACATCCCAGAGCAGCTCCTGCCCCAGGGCAGAAGCAGCACCAGAGCATTTCCCCTGTGGCTAACAGCAAGAGGGGACCCCCAGGGACCAACGCAGCTACGCAGAAAGCTTTACATCCAAATCCCTCTGGCCTTACCTCATCTCCCAACTTGTGGCACCATCATAACCCTGTGCCCAGAGGTTCCAAGGCCAGAGCAGGCCCACCGGTGAGACACCCAGCACAGGGTGCCTTCAGAGAAGGGCACCCTTACTAGCAGAGGGGCAGCCAGGAGCCGATCCACATGCACAGAGCTTCCCTCCACCGTCATCTTTCCAGCTGAACTAAAGGCTTAGCAGTAGCCAGAAAGACCCCTCAAACCTTGACCAAGCCCTCCAGAGCTCTGCCACTGGGTCAGCTTTGACACAGCACGTATTTCCAAAACTCCTTGCCCCTGTTTCCTGGGGGATTACTTTCACCCAGAACAAATCCTTTGCAATTCCAAGGGCCAAACACCAGTCATACCCACCTAGAGTTCACCTGCACCTTCCTCTGCTGGAGAATGGAGTTCAAGTCTTGAAGGCTCCCCACCAGGAATGCTTCCCTGTCAGCCACGGAAAGACTAAGCCCGGGGCCCAAACCGAGCCTGCAGATAGGGAATTGTACACCACAGGCCAGGGAAAACAGACAAGATCCAGCAGGTAAGACACAGGCAGGAGGCTTGATGGGCAGCACCTGCTGCAGCAGAAGGGCATCTCCAGGACACAGCCCACTGCTCAGGTCTTTCCAAAGACCTGCTCTAGCCCTGCTCCATGCCCCAAGTCCCTAGAGAGCTATCACCAAATGGTCCTGGGATCCCTGGAGCTAAGGCCACCCCCTCAGCATGGAAGATTTTGGGCAAAGTTCAACCCAAATGCCTACAAAGCCAGAAGCCATCTCTGCCACACCAACCCTACCCCAGCTGCTTGCCAAGAGACACACCAGGCACTCCTTCCCTCCCACCAGTCCTCTGCCACCGCAGAGGGGGGCACAGAGTCACTTTGGCTCCAACTGCCACTCTCCCCGCAGCTCTACCACTTCCTGGGCACCTGTCAAGCATGCAGCACGCTTTGTCACCATGGCCAGACACCCCTTGCAGCCTCCCCGCTGCTGCAAGGCATGAGCAAAGCAGCCTTTCTCCTCTGGCTTGTCACCACCAGCCAGGATTCAAGCCAGGAGGGACCCAGCCCCTCACCTGGCTAAGCCCCTACAAGGACAGCAGAGGCTCCAGGGTCCCAGACCAGACCCACCTTCCAGGCAGACAAGGAGCCATGTGCTGCCTGAGGAACCTGCTCCTGCTCCACCACAGTCCCCAGCAAGGAATATGGCAACATCACTCAAATAATTTGCCTTGCCCTATCAATCTGAGGGACTCTGAGGAGAGCCAGCTGGCTGCCTGCCCTCCAGAAGTGAACATCAACAGCTCTCAGCACCAGACCCCTTGTCCTCGAGAGAGGAGGAAGCAACAAATTCTCCTGGTTCCAGCTGCCTAGGATGTTCCTGATGCACTTAGGAAAAACAGAAACCCCATCAATAATTCAAGCCCGCAACTGTCCCGAGCGCTTGCAGTGCATTACAGTTGCTTGCTCTGCACAGGTTCACAGCCCTGCTAATTCACCACAAGCTACTGGTCAGTCTCAATTAGCTAAAAAATAAATGAGCCAACATCTTTGGCATGTTTCCACCCTCCCGAGTGCAGGGTCCAGGCTCACACATCAGTCCTTAGGCCTCAGCCTACCCTAGGCAGCAAGCACTAACACAAGCCAAGGCACAGCGAGCTGGCAGGGTATCGGGCAGAGAGCCCACAGGCCCCAGCTCATCCCTGCCTCACCGCTCCTGCACCGAGTTCAGGGAGCACAGGGGAAGCAGGGCAGCAGCTCCCACATCCCAGCGTGGGAGATGGGGCTGTGGCCACAGCCGCTTCTCCTCCCACCCCAGAGGCACAGCTGACGCTGCCAGCTTCCACCGCAGACCCACACATCCTCACTCCCAGGCCGGGCGGGCAGGCCACCTCGCTCCCGCTCACCGGCCTGCTCTGCCCGCACCACACCAGGGCCCGCTCCAGGTGAGAGGCTCCCCGCCACCGCCTCGGCCCCACCCAGAAGGAAAGGCTGTCCCCAGAGGAAGGCTATGGAGCAGGGGCACAACGGGATCCGGACAGGGTGGAGGGGTGCTCCGGGGGGCAGTTGGACACCACCTTGGGCTCCCCACCCAGCTCAGCCCCAGCTCTCCGGGGGCAGCCGTGCCCAGGGCGCCTGGCCAGGCAGGCCCGGGAGCAGCCGCCTCCACCTGCCACGCCTGACCGGTTGGACCAGCAGCAGCACTGCCGCTGCACCAGGGATTAAGGGCACAGCCCCACCAGGGAAGCCTCCCTCCACGGGGGCAGGGACCCTCCAAGAGGGCCAGTGCCTGTGGGGATGCACACCAGGACACACACTACACCCCGCACAGCAGCAGGCTGCAGCCAGTGAGTCCGATATGGAGGCAGCAATAAGGGCAGGGTACGGCCACGCTGCCAGCTAGAGTGGAGGAGCAGGCCTCTCACTTCCCCCAGCAAGGGCAGGGGGCCCAGGAGTGCCCAACACTGACCAGGGCCCAGGGACAGGACAGGACATGGCAGGGGGTGTGAACCACAGCGGGTGACCCGCTGGGGAAGGGATCTGTCCCTGTCCCAGCTGTGGTCACCACGTCGGTGCGGTTCGCCGCCCCAGCGGGACTGGGAGGGAGAGGCAGCAGCATGGGGTCAACCACAGCAAGCGAGGCTCGTGCAACCCGGCTGCGGGGCAGCTGTCCTCAGGGCATGCGAGGGGGCCCACTCGGTTTCCTCCTGAGCACAGCAGGGACGCAGGCCGGGAGGAGCTCCTTCCCTCTGGCTGGGCCACAGCGAGACGTCCAGGGGGGCCAAGAAAGCTGCGACCCTCTGCACCAGCGTCAGCCACACCACCAACTGAGGGGAGCAGTCAGCAGCACGATGAGTGGACGGCAGACCAAGCTTCCCCCCCGCGCCTTTGAGGATGAGAGGACAAGCAGATGGCAGCCAAGGCGCCCAGCTCCCAGTGGACACCATCCACCCGCATTCCCCAGGCCAGAGCCTTCTACCAGCAACACTGCTCTGCATCCCGCCGCCCCCGGAACGACCCAGCAGCCCCACTCTGGCAACCCCAGGACACCGCTGCGTGGGTCCCCCCACCCCGGGGACAGCAGCGAGGCGCCTGCCACCCCGCGCACCAAGCAGGCAGCAGCCCCGCAGCCCGCAGCCCCGGGCGCAGGCGATTCACATGCCGGGAGCCCTCTGGCAGCACAAAGGCAGCTCTCTCCGCTCTGTGGGAATGCGCCGCAGAGCGCTCAGCAGGACAAAGGGATTTCACAGCGCAGCCCAGCCGGCCTCCCCGGCGCTCCCGCTTCCTGCCCCGGGAGCGCCAGGCCTCAGGGGCGCAGCAGCAAACAAACACCCAGCGCCGGATTCCGGGAACCGGGCCAGAGCATTCCCAGGGCAGGCTATGCTCGGCAGCCAGCAGGTCCCAGGCCCCGTGGGGGAATGGCAGCAGCCCCCCGGCTCCGCTATGCTGGCCCAGGGAGCAGCAGGATGGCAGGGCAGTCCTTGGCCCCTCGCCATGCCCAAGGAACAGCAGCCACCTTGGTGGGGGACATGAGAAGCCCCCACACTCAGGCTCGGCTGGCCCCCAGTGCCGTGCTGAAGGTCAGTGCTGCCCTCCGGCCCCAGCAGCTGCCCTGCCTTGCACCCATTGCTCCCCCACCCAGCTGAACTCTCCCATTGGGCTGCCTCTCCCGCAGAGAAAACAAACACCAGCCCGGCTTGCAGAGATAAGCGCTGTGCCAGCAGCGCCCAGGGAGCAAAGTCCCCCTCTGTTAAATCCGTTGCTGCAGAATCACGGGAGCTGCCTCTCCCCAAGCCCGGGCAGCAGGACAAGGGCACAGCAGATGGGGTGAAGCTGCTCTTGCACCCCGTCCCAGGGGAGATCTAGCTCCTCAAGGGCTTGCACCTGCTGCTGGCTGCCCCCAAGCAGAGAGGCCACAGCCCAGTGGCCAGCATTCCCAGTAGGATTAAGGGAAGCCACCCTCCATCAGGCCATGGGCACGAGCGCCCACAGCTAGCCGCCGCCCCGAATGGCCCCTGCCAGCAGAGCCCAGGATGCAGGATGGCCAGAGGACTCAGTGCTAGCCTGGCACCCGGACACATGGATCAGGCCCCCTTCCCCACCACAGAGTCTTTGTCCCCCCCTTCCCAGGGAAGCCACCTGAGGTCACTTCCTCTCCCGACACCTGCAGCCAGGCTGGGCCCCAGGGCCCAGCCCCAGCTCAGCTCCAGCTGCTCCACTCCGATCAGTGCACAGGGACTGGCAGTGTAGTGGAGTCACACCACCAGCAGCAGGGGCATGGCACTGCTGGACTCGTCCAAAGAGTGCCCAGCCCAGGAGGCCAGCCCACATTGCCTGCCTTCCCTGCGAGAAGTGCTCCAGTCACCCAGGAACCACAACCAGGAACATGGAGAACGGTAGAAGCCGAGGGCCCCCCAGCCTCCCCAGCAACCCCCTGTGGAGTCTCTCTGCCTGCCCTGCCCCGGTGAGACCAGGGCACCCAGAGACAGACAGTGCCCCCTTCCCCCTGCCAGAGAAGCCACACACTTAGCCCCTCCCCGGGCTTAGCAAGCAGGCCAGTGGTGATGAAGTAGTGTTGGGTGTGGGGGTGACAAGGAGGAAATTGCCAAGATTCAGCCAAGCCACACTTGTGGGGGCAGCCTGAAGGAGCTGCCCAGGAGAAGTGGAACCCCTTGGCCTCCCCATACTCCCGCGGCAGGCAGAGCAGGCAATGGGCTGAGTCACAGTGCAAATCACCTTGGGGCCGGGCTGAAAATCCCAGCTACATTTGGCATGACCTCATCAGGTGCCCTGCTCTCTAATTGCATGCGTGTGTCTGCACTCAGAGAGGACTTCGAGGGCCCTGCCAAGAGTAGTAATGAATGGGTGAAGGAGAGCCACGGGAGAAGCACCAGGGAAGAGCCAGGGGCTGAGTCACGGCTGGGGATGGGGAGGGGGCTGCTGCCCTGCCAATGGGCTAGGGCAGGGCAATGGCAAGACCCCCATGGAGCTCCGAGTGCCCTCAGCGCCCACGGCCAGGCAAGTGGCACACACAGGCTGGCACAAGCCAGCACTCATGAAGCAACAAAGGACAAACAAGGCTGCAGGCCAGGCCATGCTCAGAGGGACAGCAGGACTGTGTCCCGTCCCAGTCCCCTGCCCAAACTGTTTGCCAGTGCCACACCTGGCTACTGCTCCCCCAATCCTTCCCAGGCTCCTGCGCGAGCTGAAGGGA
>Ga0181612_169070_pt1 | contig 10558 bp, 7 predicted proteins | sample HoacroProtozoa21_FD_119630 | JGI IMG/M metagenome (GOLD analysis project Ga0181612, IMG submission 119630) | Hoatzin crop microbial communities from Cojedes, Venezuel. Combined Assembly of Gp0051906, Gp0051904, Gp0051908
CTCCCCTTCTTCTCTTTTTTCTTTTCTTTCTTGCCAGGGAGAATTGTCACTTAGGCTTTTCATGTCATCCAACCTAATATTTTCTCTTTGTTTCTAATCCTGTACATCAAATTTTAAATTCAAGACCACTTACAGATGATTCATCCTGGTTTCAGACTACTGGAGTTCCTCAGGCAACACCATGTAGGACAGGGAATAATTTCAAAAGAAAACATGAAATACTATGATTAAGCTAAAGCACATGACCTTCAAGTTAGAAAGCTGGCCTTGCATAACGAGGGGATGCCTCCCCACAACACACACAAAACTGATCTGTAAGATTCCTCAAACATTTTTCTCAGGACTACAGGTTCATTTTTTCTGTCTTTTTCTGTAAGACAAGGAACAGAATATTCCCAGAATAAAAAGTTGGACAACTTTCACAAAACAGAACACCTTCAGTAATGTTGACGCCATATTCTGTAAAGCTCTACTACTGCATTTTGACCAGCTCTTACTTAAAAAAAAGTTCATGTCACCAGGGGCATTCTTCAACTCATTTAAATTTCAAGTTCCCAGCAGTATTCTCTCACTTTACAGCTTCTCAAATATAAACGTATTAACCACTTTATGGTTGCTGCGAGTTTGACTTGCAGCTTAAGGTACATTTTCAGCTGGAAGTTTAATAGATTTTCAGGTCTCTAAAAATATTTCTGATACTTATGTACAATGGATGAGAATGGCTTTAACGACACTTGTAGGAATTTGTAACTTAAGATTCGACAGAGCTCAGTCACTGAAACAATAAAGTGTTTTCAAAAGCTGTAAAAAACCACAGCAGTTTCAGTCATTCAAGAGCCTTCTCCAAATAATATCAATGGAGAATACGCTGAGAGCATTTTATGATGATGTCACTTGTTATGCTCATTTAACGTTTCTGCTAAGAGAAAAAAAGAGGTCTTCTTACTCTAGTCTATTTTGCACGAGCTTAATACTTTTTTAAGGCTGCTGAACACTTCTATCAAGACATTGAAAACATTGCATAGTTCATAAAAATTATTCAGATTCATCTTCAAAAAGGTGAAGAATTTTTAAAAAGGATACTATGGCAACTTTTGTATAAAGTGATGTAAAAAAACCCCTTCAGCTTGATTGAAACCAACCTATAAAGTACTGCGATACTTGTTTTTTTGTTTGTTTCCTTAGGATAATGTTAATATTTTCAAATTTTCTTTCAGTGTTGAACATCAGCTATTGAGCTAGTCAGCTATTGAGGCCAAAAGTCTTCCCATTCAGGTCAAATACAGAATCTCTTTGCTAATTTGGAAATTAAATATGTGAGATCTTGGACTCATTTATGTTAACTGGAGCCTTTCCATTTAAAGCCATGTTCAAATTATATACAAAATCAAATACAAATCCTCTGAAATGTTACAATATAGTAATAGATTCAGTAAAAATCTTAATAAAATACATAGAATAAGTGAACCAGGGAACCACTGTGCCCCTGGCTTGTATTTTGAATGTGTAGTGACTGTTGTTCAGAGACGGATCTCACAATTGAGAGAGAGATTGCATATATTGAGAGAACAACACAGCACATGAGCTAAAGATATAACATGATAAGATTCGCTGGTGTTCACCAACATGACAATCTATTTTTAATGGAACACCTAGATTAGGAAATGCAATTTGCTTGGGTTTATGTACTTCTTGACACAATATGACTGTCTTACCTGAAAGCTGTAATTGTTTTTGTTACTCTCTGTTTCGTGCCTGATAAAATTTTCAAGCAGAAGAGGAATAGGGGTAAAACATATTGAGTATTTTGCATTAAAAGTGCACACTTAGAGACACATTTTTCAGTTCTTAACACTGTATAAATAAAATGTGTAATGTACATAACAATAATGAACACCTAAATGTATTAACTCATATAATTGATTCCAGCATTGCGATGTGTCACATGTATTGGTTTGTATCTCTGTGTATAGTTTACAGCTGTATATATGCATAGGTATAGTATATGTATACATTGTAATCATACACAGAAAAATCAGCAAATTATATTCTCTTATGGAATTATTCTGATGATCGGCATTTGAAAACATTTTCTTACCTGTAGTCTCTTCTTCGTAAACAAAAAATACGCAGAAGGTGAATTCTGCAATTTCATATAATAATATCATAACAAGCTATTATCTTTTACATATCTGCTGCTGAAAATGGAATAGATTAGTGAAAGTAGATGATCAAAACAATGATGCTTTGAGGAGAAGCCGTTCTGCAAAAATACTGCTGAGAATCTTCTGGAATTCTGTTGCATGGGGAAAAAGTGCATTGCCTAAGGTTGGGATGATTTAAAAATTGTGTGCATTGCTCTGTATTTAGAAAAAAATGTGATGTGGTATAAAATACATGTTTATACGTATATTACAAATCTCAAATTAATTTTATTAAGTCTTAGCTCTGATACCTGTGGAAACTGTCCCTTACACCTATTTAAAACAGAAGTACACAATTATTAACAAAAATAGTCTATAGTCATAATGAAACTCAAAACTGATTTGTGTGCAAAAAGAGAGCTGTTTTTCCTCGAAAGTACATTCTTAAATAAGAGAGAGTTGGAAATAAAAGGCAAACTGCACCTTGAAGTGAAAGAATAGGAGCAGATGTCCTTTAGCTGTGTGTTTTATTGATTTATAAACACTCAGTCAGGCTACCTCATCTCTGCAGAGTAATTTAGATATGGGAAAATATCTGTGAAATATATTGATTGCATTATTGATTGAAAAGCCAATTGCTGTTGCACTCGTGTTTTACCATTTAAGTCCTGACACATTTTGACATATGAGCCAGCTGCAACTACTGCCTCGATACTGCAATGAGATAATGTGAAAGCTGTCATAACCACTTCTGTGTCAGCCGCAAGAATTTACAGTGTACTAGTGCTGCTATGTAGCTTGTTCCTTAACCACCTGAATAATTAGGGTTTGTTAAAGCTTTTGCTGCTGCACATTTGGTTTATATATGTGCTGGCTTTATGTTTCCTTTCACACTGGATTGATACATCATGAACAAAAGAAATGTAGAAACCAGGCTGTTATTATTCAAAGCTTATACACGTGGGGATGATTGTTTCTGCTCAAATATTTTTCTCCTCTCCATGAGGAACCTGGATTTTAGAACATTTCGCAGGGGAATTCTCACTTGTTTCCAGATCATTTTACAATCAGCAGCAATAAATCAAGGGAGGACAGGAAAAAATCCTCAACAGCCTATTAACAATTCTGTCATATATTTTGAAATTTTAAACTGTGGAAAATACAATGAAAGCAAAAACATACAGCAACTTATTTAGTATTTTTCACATTACAAAAGTACTTTTATATTTATTTGTCCATCTACGGTTGAAATTAAAATGGATAAACATACTACAAAGATTTTTTGTAAATAGTGAATAAAAGCCTCCTCATAAAATGCATCCTTGAAGAACAAAAGAAAAATTTCCTTCACCAGCTCCACATTTTAGCATGGCACAGAGTGAACTATGCAGTTTAACCACCTTCATGCCTACTCTTATTAATAAAACGATAAGGCATCTTCATAAAAGCTTTAACTCATTTCTTTGACAATATAGTCAATATAGACTTCTCTTTTTTCCAAAGGAGGCTGATTATATAGTTCATTCATGCCATCTCTTGTTCATTTTCAGCTGTTTATTTCATGATCTTTTGACCAGATCCAGACCTTCAAGTGTAATCCATGTGGGACTTCCGTGTCCTGACAGTACAGCATTGATTAGATGGATTCTCTATGTGCTCTAGGTTGTACCTGAGTAGATCTCACAGCAGGACTGGATTCTAACTTGCAGATTTTTCATCACAACAGTTGCATTTCTCCCCAGGGTACCAGATGAACTATAAGCGTTCTCTAGACCTCCTATCTGGAGGGACTTCTGCGCTCTTCATTTTGTATGAAGAGCATTATTTGTATCTGAAAATAAGGCATGGCCAAAGGTGCTACTCCATACTTTCTCTTCTCCAGATGAAAGGTGAAACACACACTACATTTGCTTATTTCATTTGAATAATCATATGAAAATTACTTATTGTACCAGAATTGTGTTGTTTAGTTAGCGTGTGGAAATGGCACATATGATGAGACTGCAAAGTAAGTTTCTTGTGCTATCATTTGAAATTAGTGTTAGTCATTGGATTATGTGATGAGTGACCATGTATTTCATACTGCAGAGCACATACATGGAAAATTTCTTTTACAATACTCAGAAGTAGTGTTTTATTTTTTTCCTGGGTGAAATAGTAATAATTATCAAGTTGAAACAAAATAGAATTGCTAATGCAAGCTTGGCAATGCTAAGATTTTCAGTCATTGAAATTTAACATTATTATTCAAAATACAATTCCAGCTTAGTATTATACTTGGCAAAAATATTAGGAAAACTACTAAATATTTTGGTTTTCTCTTTCTTTGTTTTTCAACATTTAGAAAATTGGTAACTTCATATAAAAGAAGAGTTATGAATGCTCTCTAATAAATTCACTAGGTTTGCCTTTTTGCTTTAGGTATTTGAGGTTTGGCACTGTTTTGCAAAATAGTGAGTTCACACCAGCCAGCAGCCAAACATCCACCCTGACACTCACTCGCTCCCGTCTAACATGCGATGGGAAGAAGATAGAAGGAAGGCCAGAAGGCTCGTGGATCAAGATGATAACTATTTAACAGGGAAAGCAAAAGCTGCACACACAAGCAAAGGAAAAAGATTAATTCATTCACTACATCCTATTGGCAGGCAGTTGTCCAGCCACTTCCTGGGAAGCAGCACGTCAGTATCCATAACTGTTGTTTGGGAAAACAAATACTATAACCATGCATGTTCCCCCTTCCTCCTCCTTTCCTTGAGATTTTATTGCTAAGCATGACATCGTATGGTATGGAGTATCTCTTTGGTCAGTTTGAGTCAGCAGTCTCAGCTGTCTCCTCCTGACTTTTTGCCCACCCCCAGCCTACTCACTTTGGATTGATGTTGGGGTAGAGAGAATGTCTTCATGCTGTGCAAGCACTCTTCGGCAATAGCCAAAACATTGGTGTGTTATCAACACTGCTTAAGGCACATATGGAAAGCACATCACAATCCCGGTTGCTATGAAGACAGTTAACTCCATCCCAGCCAGACACTGCACATGCAGCAAGATTCTTTCTCATGTGCCAGCTGATAAGACATACTTGGATTTCCCTTCTAGTGCAGTCATGAAAAGGGAAGCAAGGTACAGCATCTACAAGACTCATTTCTGAGATCACTAGTTTAGTTGTGAAGTATAACAAAGGAAGCCTTGGAGGAAGTTTTACTGGAAGCAATTATAACTTGATGAAGCCATTGGTGCTCTAGGGCTGCATAGAGCTGAATAGATACTGGGATCCCAAATGCTGTCAGCTTAGGGAAAGGGATAAATCATTGTAAATTATATTAGCTAACATGGATCAGAAAAGACAATATTGTGTGCTATTGCAGCTTTCTGCTCAAAAGGGGCTTCTGGGACTATCCTGGTGCTTCAAGCAGTGTTAGTTCTTTCTTCCCACTGTTAACATGGGAATTTCTTCACGAAAGGCACTCCAGAAAGCAAATCAGATCTTATGTGGACTGAGCCTTCTTTCTGGTGGTTACTTTCTCACTTTCCATTTCTCCTTTTAGCAATATAAACTGTGTAGTAAAGCTCTTTTCCTATGTTAGGTACCAAACTCAGGTGGCAGGAATTCAGACCCACATGTCCACAACTGCTAGATCCTTTTGTCACTGGGAATTAGATGTAGAACACTGAGAATTAGAAAAGTCTCTTGATAAGCTGAATTTGTATATGAACAATGATTCAATTGTACTTCAGAGGTGTATTTTTAAGGCATACTACCTCTTGGGATGACACAGCCTACACACTATTTCTTGCTGAAGGCTGTGCCTAGAGGCACAATCAAGCCCTGAGGGACTGAATATAATCTAAATTACAACAATCATATTGTGGCCTGATTCCCAAAACCTTTACATCACCTTTACAGCTTTCAATGGATTATATTAGAAAATATGAATTTTCTAAACAAAACTCGTTCATTTGGGTAACAACAAAGATATGTTGCTTTTTGCTACTGCAGAATTATTTGCTGAGTGATAATGGATGTATGACATTTCTTTAAAATATTTTTTTAAAAGCCTGGAATGCTTTAGAAATGCCCATTCTTTCATGCAAGAAAAACTTCCTACTACTTGCAGGCAAGCTAAGCAGGCAGACATAGGATTTGTAGGAATATACACATTAATAGCCCTGTAATAAATAATATAAGGTACTAAAATCATTGCAAATATGTATGCAGAAATAATATTGACAGGTAATAGCAATTTATTCAGTGATCTTAATGAAGAGTACTGCAGGATGAAATACTGCTTCCTACATTTCTTTTGGGGTATGTACACAGACTAAAACAGGTATATAGGCTTGTACAAATATGGGACCATCATGGAAGTGTATTAATACATTTCAGTTCTGATAAAGAGTAAGTTTTTCTCAAGGGCAGTCATGAAGAGCTGAGCATTCTTACTTCTCACAGTTTAAATTGCACCTGTATCTCTTTCTATGTCCTTTTTTTTCTTTTTCCAAATACAAAACATTTCCTCCTTTGCTTCAGCAAAAGAATTTAAAGGGGGAAAGAACACAGTGACATCCTTCAGCAAAAAATAACCATGCTGTTTGGAAAAACTAGTAATAGGTGGAGGAGATGGAAGACCACAGACAGCAAGACAATTTATTGCAAAAGTTGCAGTCTCTCAATTTCTCCCTCTCATGTTGGAATTGGAAAACATCCAGTCTTTACAAATGTCTTTCAAAAGTTATTACAATAGAACCTCAACTATTAAGATTGAAATAGTCTGTGCAGAAAAGTCATGAAGGCCCAACATCCTCAGTTGTTTAAAATCAGATTGATCAAGAATACTCAAAGCTGATACATGAAAATCTTTTTTTCTATCTGGTCTGTGTGGTCTAAATCTTTTGTTCTCTCCTGTAGATGAAGGAATCTCAAGTTCCTTCAGTGTTAATGTTAAATGAAAACTCATTTCTTTTCATTGTTGTAGGAGGTGACAAACTACTAGATATAGCACTGGTTCTGAGGGAAGACATTATTTTACACTATCTTGCATTCTGCAAAGAAACATTTCACACAATCATTTCATAAATATCAGTATACTCGCTGCTTGTTCACTGACATTTATAGCCTTCTCTTTATTATGCTGTTTTTCTGGTCATATTTAATTTTGGACTGAAATCATTGGAGAAGTTTTAATTTACCTGCTCTGAATCTTGAAGCTAGAGTGACACTGAGCTTTGTATTCTGATTTTATTAGGAAACTGAAATTGTTAAAAGTTCTCTACATTAGATCCCTTCCTTGGGATCGTCCACTACCTGACTAAAAATAAGTAAACCAAAGACAACATAGAAGTATAAAGCTGTGTTTTCAGAAGAGGGCATGCTTCTCTTCAGCAGTACTGACCTCAGATGAGCAAGAAATGAAGACTATTTTTTAGGAAAGCTTGACTGAGTTTAAAAATGAGTTAAGCTTGACTCTCTTGGTGTTCCTTTAGTCTCCTTCCATGAAGATGCTGTTTTATTCCCCTGAATGGACCTGAAATGCTAAATTTGCACTTCACCATTTGTACCGAATGTGCTAAATACTAAGAGATCTCTACATCATCATTCTCATATGGTGACAGCATTAGGAAATGAAGAGCTCTTTACCTAAAATGAAACAAAACAAAAAAAAAATCCCCAAAAAAACCACCAAAAAACACCAACCCCAAAAAAACCAACTCCAGTGACAGAAATTGGAGTTGGACACGCTGTGGGGGTTTTGAAAGTAAATGTTTTAAAAAATGAACAACTGGAACCCTTTCAAATAGGTTGTACGTACTCACCATCACTGGTGTTCTTTAAAACAGAAGTTCGTATTTGGGGAAGGGTGAGTGTGTGTGTTTTTGTCTTGTGTTGGTCTTTGGAAAGACATGTTCTAGCTCAGGAACAGGCTTATGAGATTGAGCCAACAGTCACCTGCAGAAATTCCATGATCTGCATTAGGTAGAAGGTTAGGCTAGGTGGCCAGGAGAAGTCTATTATAACTTCATATTCTTTGACAAAGCAATTATTTACATTAGATGGAGAAAACAATTCAAAAATTGGATTACATAGAATGACTACCTAGATCAGATACCTTTATCTCACAGGGAAGGACTACCTTTATCTAAAAGTGCACTATGTGTCAGAATGCTTACACTAACAGTCCTCTCTTGATTATATGAATTATGTACTATCTTCCAACATCCATTAAATACTGACAACCCTCATAATTTCCTAAATAAAGCACAATGCAACTCTGTTTCACACTACTGAAATGGTAAGTATATACACTTTCAGAAAAAACTCTTGTTGAAAAAAAGTGTTTTCAAGCTCAGAATATAACATTTAGTAAAGCAATGTGATATGTTTAAAAAACTAAATTATTATTCCAAATACAAGGTATTCCTTTCATTCATTTCAGTTGCTATGCTGTTTTTTTCACTCAAATTATGTATTGCCTACAGTTTAGCTGTCACCCTATATTTGCTGCTAGTCATATCAATAATTGAGTACAGCACATTTTCAAGGCGAGGAATCTTACTCAGTAGCAGTGTTACTTCCCCTCCAATCCCCTGAGAATGGCAAGATCCTTTGAGTGACATACCCAAAAATCACACCCAATGGTCTGGGTGGTAATAAGAAACTTTAAAGGTATGATGCTCATAACGTAGTAGTAGAGCAAGTATCTAAATAAAATTAAAGGTTAAATAACCAGGGTCATCCACAGCTATTTAAATGCAGAAAATGTGGACATATTGCTTTCTATTTTTTCCCAGCCTTTACATTTATCTGACAGTTATGCATACACTCCAGTGGTTGTAAGGGAGGCTTGAATCCCATTGATGAATGTATTCAGTTTAAGGTCTGTGCTGTTCTGTGTTTACAATGGAAACACACTCCCATACTGAAAGAGTCACATAGATATAGAAAAAAGAAAAACATAACATATGTGGGGTTTTTTATCCTTCAAAAAGGATTAATTTCAAAACAGAATGTGTCAGTGATCAATCGAAAGCCACCAATGCAATACCAAGTTTCAATTTGTACACTATCTAATTGAGCCCTAATTACACATATGTAGTTTTTTTATGAAAATTCAATACATACGAATTCATTAGACATATTCATCTAGATGTAAGTTTATTGCCATTTGTAATCTGATCTTCCAAATAAAATTCTTCCAAATGTTGTTGTTTTCGAAGGTTACCATTTTTTCTCCCAACTGAGTTCATTTTCCTGACCCTTCCTTTCAAGGAACTGATTTCAAATCAAGATATTTTCTTCTGTTCATTCTTGTCTGGTCCTTATTATATCATCCTACTTTATTTTTCAGATGTTTTTCATCTGGCTCCACAGTGGTGTATCCTTCAAATTTTCCCTAAATTTGTGAGAAATTGGTATTAAGCACAATAGCTATAATAATCACTCACTCAAGCCTCCTTCATCCTATACCTACACTTTGAAGATTTCCATTATTTCAAACATCTTCATTCTCCTCCTTCAAAATATTTTTTTGTCCAGATTTCTATTGCACAGATTCCCTGTGTGATCTGAATTTGTTCTCTCATATTTATTTTTAATAAATCCTTGAGCAGAAAATGTCATCAAGTTATCCTTGTTTCAGTGACTACCCTCCCCTTCCCAATGTTGAGCTTACTAATGTCTGCTTATTCATTCCGTTTGGGCTTTGCATATGTAATACAGAGGAGAAATTTTACAGATATTATTCATCTCAATGCATTTAAATTATATAGCAATGCTACTCACATATAAGCCTATTCAGAAGTAGGATTGTAGGATCTGTCCATACGAAAACCTTCATTCAATTGGAAACCACATATATCCACAGCACACCAAATATTCAGGAGTAATTTTCACAAGAACACTTTAATCGTGTAAATTAAATAATTTTCTCCCATAAAGTCACCCATAGCTTATGATGGGTATATCCAAACAAGGAGCAAGCATGGAGTACCCAGTTCCCTGAAAATTCACATCCTTGTTTACAGCACACTAATCTCCTTTTGTGGACAAGCCCTTAGAAAGTTTAGAGCTCTACGTAAATGTTAAAGCAGAAATAATAAAAAGGCAGTCCAAACTACTTCAGGGAGGTGATTCGAGACAGCCAGCATGGTTTTACCAAGGGAAAGTCCTGCCTCACCAACCGAGTGGCTTTCTATGATGGTGTAAAAACAAGAGTGGACAACGGAAAACCAATGGGTGTCATCTATCTGGATTTTTGTAAAGCCTTTGACATGGTCCCCCACCACATCCTTCTCTCCTAATTGGAGAGCCATGGATTTGATGGGTGGACCGTTCGGTGGATAAGGAATTGGTTGGATGGTCGCAGCCAAAGAGTAGTGGTCAACGGCTCAATGTCCAGATGGAGACCAGTGACGAG
>Ga0181612_105038_pt1 | contig 10557 bp, 5 predicted proteins | sample HoacroProtozoa21_FD_119630 | JGI IMG/M metagenome (GOLD analysis project Ga0181612, IMG submission 119630) | Hoatzin crop microbial communities from Cojedes, Venezuel. Combined Assembly of Gp0051906, Gp0051904, Gp0051908
CTCGATGGGGGGTGGAGAAAGAAAAAAGATGTGGGGGAAAAATGGGAAGGGAAATATAAGAACAGAAATTGCCTTTAAACACCCTTTTTGATATCCCCTTTCACGATGGGGTGTTTTTTTTTTTTTTTTTTTTTTTTAACGATTCCTGTTTGACTGCAGGAGACTGATCAGCTGCAGAGCTGCATCACCGCTCTGCCGTGACGACGGCTGTTATCTGGGGAACCCCGGCTGCTTGTTGCCGCAGACGGTCTATGCACAGCCTCAATTTGCTGCTAATGCAATTTTTCACATGCAGTACATATGTAGGCCCAAATCATTCCCTACCACTCCTCCTTTCTTCGAAATCCTGAGAACTGTAGGTCTGGCCTATCTTCTAACCAAACACAACACCTTCACACCACAGTGATGACACAAAAGCAGCTCAGAAGCAGTAACTGGAATCCAGTGGGGAATTTAGTTTGTTAAAAACAGGTTTTAGAATCATAGGCTGGAAAAGACCTCTAGGATCATCAACTGCAACCACCCACCCAACACCACCATTCCTACTAAACCATATCCTGGACTGCCACATCTACACACATTTTTTAAACACCTCCATGGATGGTGACTCAACCACCTCCCTGGGAAAATGCACTCTCTCCCCTCCTCTACTTTGGCAAGCTTTAAACAAAACTCTCAAACCACCGGTTCTGCTACTGCTACAGCAATATTTTAGAGATGGTTTGGAATTTTTAGATTAAATGTCCTTAAATATCCTGTTGGTTTATTAAAAAATGTAACTCTTCACAACACTAAGACGACTCCCTTGGACCCTTTGTTAATTTTCATACTTAAATCATCTAAGGGGGATGTGGGAGTTCAAGGACTTCAACCTTAATTCTTTCCATCCCACTTCAGTGACCTGATAGCTCTACACTAGCCAAGAGTCCAGTTAACACCTTTCAGTATCTTGTGTTGATACTATTTCCAGCAAATAATTTGGCAGGAGAGACAGAGGGAAATATTCTTAAAGAAACAACTCAGAGGAGGCCAAACTGAGATCCCTGCTCTAGCCAGGCACAGCAGAGACCTCAACTTGACTTTTTACATTAGAACCTTAATCAATGCATCACTACTCTGTCTATGGGGAAAACAAGAACAAAACCCAAACTCTTATTTTCTGTTTTATCCCAGTGCAATAATAAAATGAAAATAATTTTAAACCAGCCTCTCATCAATCTGTCCTATTTCAGCATTAGCAGACTGTGGCCATCTTGTTAAGGCTGAGCTGTGAAATGGTGTCTCACTTTGCTATCAGAGACGCCACGTAAACTAGTATTGATACAGGCAGCTCCAGTTCAGTGAATTCCTCTAGAATTAAGCAGCAGTCACTGGATATCTTTGTTTAGAGACTTTAACAAAGTGAACCGCGCAAGGGATGACAGAATGCAAGGATAAAAATCACACATGCATGCAAAAAAGAGAAAAAAACCCCAACAGATTACTAGTTAGGTTAATGCAAGCATTCGTATTTTGCATTGTAACAGGGACACCTAACAAACTACAAGGAAAGTCCTTGCCTTCAGTGTTAAGAACGAAACAAAGATTCATCCGGAAAACCTCTCTTTGGTTATTCACACCACTTTCCCTGTAATGTGTGATTGTGCTTGGTTCGTACAGATTTTTAAAGCCCCAAAGGACAGACTTCCCAGAGACTAGTTTACAAGTCAGTAAGTGCCAGAGAGGTTTTGCTTATAATCACTCTATGTTTTCCTTGTCTCCCTTGAATCCATTCTACTTAAATTATAGCTACAATTCACTACTATTCCTGAAAATGTCCAGAGAAAGTTTTGTTCTCCTCCCATGATCTCACCCAGTCTTGCTTAGCCAAGTTGTAATTTACCTTTGGCTCTCATTTTTTTGTTTCTAAAATAATCCCTTGTTCCTAAATGATTTGAAAACATATACATTGCCATAACAAACTTCACCACATCACCATGTATTGCAAGCTCCCTCATTCCAATGGTGTTAAAATCTAAAAGTGAAATCAGAGACTAATGCCATTAAGAAGAGAATGTATCCAAGGTGGAGAGCGACTTTAAGATTCAAACATGTTTCATGGACAAAGTTGGGTTTCAGTAACTCACTGAGGACAAAGGTAGACATGATGAACACCCACTGTTGAAAGCATAACGCATTGCTTGGAAAGAGATAAACGGCTGCAAGAGAAAACAATTTGGTAGCATAGAGGGGATGATGTAGGCAAGGTAAAATAACTGGGTCAAGTATGACTGGAATTGTGGTGGTGGAGATAGGGAAAACATATGCTATGACTCACAGGAAAGAATGATTATCAGTCACATGTTTAGATCATTACAGCTAACAAGGTCAGCCCATCAAAACACGGTAAGAGAGAGAAGCAGACTGTCACTAAATTGAGAAATGGTCAGAAGCTATTGCAGAAAGAGACCCAAACTCTAAGACAGAGCGCGGAAGACACCTCTGTTTCTACCTTCTGGATGTTGGTGTTGGAGGCCATACCACCGGCATGCTTTGACCAAAAGCAGTCACAAGCAACTTCACGTTGCCATATGGCACACTTACTTTTAGTCTCTATTAACAAAAAAATGGCTCAGTGGTTATCGTCAGAAGCCAACAAAGAATTTCAACAGCAATTATAGCACAGAACACATATTCTGCCTTCAGCTTGAAATCACAATCTTCTGATTTCAGAAAAATGTGTCTTTTGCATGCACATCTAAGACATTAGATGCATATAAATGCAGCTTTCTTGCCACCACCTGATCAATCTCATGAGCCCTTTGGTTCAGAAATGCTCTCAAAGCACAAACAGATGTATAAATTCTCTATCTAGTAGACAGAGAATCCACACAGTCCCAAAATATGGATTAAGTGGAGTAAAAGGCTTTCCTGGATGAACATAACCTCTGTGAACTTCAGTTGGCACAGGATACTCATATTTCTTTCCCACAGCTCATGGTGGTGATTCTTCCTTCTCCTTTTCCCTCTCCTGTTTTTCCATAGAGATATACAATTGTCTACAAATACATCTCTAGCTATTTCCTGATCATACTGCGTTCATCCCTTCTGCATTCAAAACAGTTCCAGTCTTGCAAACGCAACACACTTTCAGCCATCTCAGAAAACAAAAAGTAAATCTGTGCAGAAAAATACAAATGAAACACAAAACTATGCATGTGCATATCAGATAGTATCAAGTAACATCAGTAGTTTCAAAGAGATGTTTAAAGCATTAAGGTATGTTACGAAGAGTATTTCTGGCTGCAAGTTTCATAACAAGAATAAATCAGTCTTGATAACGAACAGGAAAGAGGGAGTAAAACCTTTTTGAACACTCAAGGTGGTTTGCTCATTCCCCCCAACCAAAACGAATGAATTAATTGATATATATGAAAATTAACTTAAACTAACAACATAATCAGAGAAGATAAACTTTAAAGTTAAAATTAGATTACAAAGATAAAAATATTACTTGGGGCTGATGAGAGCACATGGTAACTCCACAGTAGCTGCTGAGCTGAGCCTTTGTCAGTTAAGAAACAACACGAAAAAATATCATATAGTTAAAAAGAGCTGACCTCAGCCCTTGGACTTTGCTCAGGCACTAATCAGACTTACAACATTTAGCGCTGATCCTCTGGCTACTTATTGACCACATATACCTGGACACACATAAACACAGCCTCTAGCAATGCGGTAGTTACTCAGGCTCCTATGCTAACTCTGCACACAGGTTTCACACTGTTCCAATGCCACTTACGTCAAATTAATTAGTCTCAAATTGCAGCAATCAGCATTCATAAAATTAGATGTTTTATTTTTAGTGAGAATATAAAAAACTTTTACTAATGAAAACAAATTACACACATTCTTATAATACTGCTGTAACAGCACAATCTAGCTCCAAGAGTTTCAACTGTAGAGTATGCAATTATTTATCCTGACCAAATGTATATTTAACTGTATATACTTAAGCAACATAAGACTATCACGTGAAAGCCTTAATGCCCATTTATATAATAGCAAAGTGTTTTTAAGCCCCATGGAGCTGTGTTAACACTGGGCCATTTAAGCCTCAGGATGTTGGGGCTCAACTCAGATCAGGAGCAAAGTGACTACTTGTTCTGCAGAGCCTCAACTTCACCATGAATTCTACTAACTGTCATAAAAAGGTCACAAAGTCACCTTATCATACTGCTGGAAACTTCCTATACCAGGAGGAAGCTGAGGAATGGAGAAGACCAGAAGAGGACTTACAGATAAGAAGGGTAGGAACCCCCTGTATGGAATGGCTTGCTGGCCACCAATGAAGTTATCATGACACCAAGGAATAGCCTGATATAAATGCAGTAGCTCCAAGAATCCTGGGACACCAAAAATATAGTTAGGCACTTTTGTCCCTGCCACCCACTCCCTCAGCACCCCTACTGCAAACTGCAGAAGAGCTGCTCTCCAGAGCTGGGAAGTCCTTCCAGTGAGGACAGACGTTCATGCTACATGGTCCATACACCCTGATTTCTGCACTTTCGTCTGTGTAGACATACATGGGAAACGAGAGATTCCTTTCCTTATGAAAACCCAGGTATAGCTGGCAGATAAGGTCTGTGAGAGGAGGAAAGTGAGTGCACCTCTTGCTGAGGTGCCATGGAAATAGGGAGCGAATCTTAATTTTATCTGAAGATATCTTCTGCCTCGATGAGTACTAGGTCAGGGACACTGCCGTTTCTTTTGACGTCAGCCAAAAGTATTCCTCTTACTTCATTACCTGTTTAACACAGGAGCTGCCATTCAGGACAGCTGAAGGAGATGATTGCTTATGAAATATGCAGCATTTTAAATATGAGTCAAAGTTGTGCATACCTTACAAGTTCTCTCGCTACGCTGCAGATGTGGATGTGTATTGGCCATACAGGCCTACAAGTACCATCAACTTTAAACATGTTAGTTAGCTGTTCAAATCAGGAGTCTCATTTCCCTGTACAGGCAATGGATCCTTCGAAGCATCTGGATATCCTGAACTCCTTGGGAGGCTTCTCACTGATGATACTGAGGGTGGACCCTCACCCCATCTGCAGTACCATGTTTGAAAGCTCTTCACCAGAGGGGGGAAGACTAGGAATAAATGACTGAATATTCAATAAACATAATCAAGAGAGTAAAGAAAAAGACACAAAAAACCCTAGCAAAGCTCAGAAGAGCATGCAGGAAGACACGTGCATCTGACATTTGGACTCAGAATTTTGATATCATTTTCCAAACAATTAAATTACAGGAAACATTGAGCCATGAAACAGAAAGCTTAGATCCTGGCTATTAACATTAATATTTCTGTTAACATGTAAGCTAATACTAATAGAATATTATTATAATCACAAGAGAATACACAGCTGTAAAACAGAAGCAAAGAAAACTAATGAAAAATTCTAATGAAATGTACAATTATGGGCAACTCCAAAGCCCCAACAAACTATCTAAGGGCAAAGAAAAAAACAAAGGGAGAATTTTTAGGTTTTTTGAGTAGTGAAACGTTCAGAAAAACAGATGATTTTTTGAAAAAAACATCTGTCTTAAAATTTGCTTTACAGCCACAATGAGCTTCCACGCTCGTCAAACAGCTCAAAACTGGGATTCTTCTTTTGGAGTCTGACAGCTGTCTGCTATTAGGTTTATCTATTCAATCTCCAAATCCCAAACTCAGAGGTTACTGGTGTAGGTCAGTTGTGAGACTGTGTTGACTCTCTTGCCATTCGACATGGAAAACCAAATAACAAAGTCTGCACTATGTCAGCAAGCATTTCACATTCTTCCGTTTGTCATGCAAAGCACAAAGACCCTGATACAGTTCAAAATGGTCTTTGTATCTACAATCTTGTTTACCCTTGGAATACAAGCTTCATCTCCCACATGCCTAAAGTGTTTTAAAAGCCGCTTCATACAACAGAAAAGACAGTGCTAATCTCTGGCAAGGGAACCAGAAATATCGAGGGTTTCAGAAGAGCCTCCAAACCGGGAGCAAGATCAACTTTGTACTTATACACATAAAGTGGGGGTGTATGAAAGGAAACGTCACTTCAGGACAATCTAGTTCTAGTGGTGTAGGATCAGATCATGATTTTGCCATCCCTAGATGCAAATCACCCAGCTGCTTATATTAGGCAGTTTTTCCTACTGCCACAGAGTTAGTAGTAGGTAAGGTCCCTTCACCTGTACACACAGTGCAGTGCAACCTTCTCGGGGACATGACAAGCTGCCCACAGCGGAACACATGGGCAAAAAGAAGGTCCTAACCTAGTCATGGTAAGTTGCTCCCTTCAGGCACCTGCCACCTTGCATTAGCTTTGTAGTGAACTTCAGCTCCTGACTTCAGCATTTTAATTAGTTGCTGGAGTAGAGGTGGAAATACTCCCCAAAATATAAAGGAATCATAGACTTATAGAATGGTTTCGGTTGGAAGAGACCTTAAAGGTCATCTGGTTCCTACTACAGCCACAGTCAAGCACATAAAGACTACCTAATCTATGCATTTTGGAAGGAACAGCTTGCGTTTGCAGGGTGTTTTGGTCTGTTGGTTGGCTTACTTTCAGTGTGAAGTGGTAGAGCTCTACCTCCTCACAGGAAGAAAGTTCTTGAAAAGGCAAAAGAACTGCTCTTAACTGTCTTGTCAGCCTGTGGGGCTACTAAAACAAGGATTAGTTAAAAGGGAAGAACAGGATAACTCTTGGCTTCTTGGCTAGGTCCTAACTGCAGTAAAATCTGCCCTTCTTTTATTCTTTTTTGCCATGGATACATGGAAAAAATGTTATCCCATAGGAAAGCAAACTAAATTTTTACAAGTCAGTTAAATTATAGGCACAAAACTGCTTCAGCACCAAACACCCCTCCATCAACCATACATCTGCCATTGCCACATGACGTGATAATCTAGGGCCTGGACAGAAATTTTTACACAAACACAATCTCTGCTGAAAAATTATCTACTTCCTTAAGTCACCCCCTCCTCAAAACTCTTTCTAGCCCTCAAACAACCCCCAGCCTCACTAAATTGACTGTTGTAAGCAAACACTTAGCTGACCATCATGCACTAAGTAGAATTAGACCAAGTATGTGCGTGGAATAAAGTAAAAAAAAAAAAAAAAGTATTACTGTGCCCACTAAAGGATTTCACATGCACGCCACAAAAAGTTGAGAAGAACCTGGTCACCCAAGGGGGCAATTCTCACACCTCCACTCCACCTCTGACCTCCTCCTCCTCATCTTCAAGGGAGTTCTATACAGGATCTTCAAAGAATAAACCAGTGTATTAAAATTATAACTCTGGTGGATATTAAAAAACATAGATTCAACAAAGAGCCAGACTTTACAGCCTGTAATAGTTCGCTCCCCCTCCCCAGTTAACCCCTCCACATTACGTGGGTGATAAATCACCCATCTCCCTCTCTTCTGCAGCACACAAACATCACATCACGCCATTCCTTGCTAAACCTTCCTCTGCTTTGTAGGCGTTGTCTGTCTCTAACAGTCTAAACTACTAATACAGCCTGGTAAATTTAGAGCAACTGTTCTTCAGCTTGTATTTAGTAATGAAAATTCCTGCTTCTGTTTTAGACCTGAAGAACAGCTTACATGTCCAGAAGTTTGTCATTTTTAGCCCACCAAAACAGATCTGCTAAAAGACATGGCTTCCCTTGACTAACCTTGCTTGTTTGAAAGTAGAATATCTTGTTTTTTCCTTTTGGTACTGCTAATTTCAGCCCTCAGGTGTAGCTGCTATACCTTTGCTTTCAACTACTATTTGTTGCTTAACTTTACAATTGCTTTATGTAACCTAAAACCACTTTGGATTACAGCTTGTACAAAGATTCCTTGGAAAATAAAAGTATATGGTATTGTGATTTTAATCAGCAGATCCCAAGGCCATAAACTTGAAAGAATCTTTGCAATGTGAATTTCCCTGTTTCTGTGACTCCATTTTCAAGATAAATGTGGGATCTTTCAAAGGCAGAGATAGGTATCTCAGGGTACCAAGGTACAACTTGCATACTTCGAAGCAGCAGTATTTTTAATCACTTCATCATAAAATCCAAACAGATGGTCAAGCAGAGGAGAAGATCTGTTAGGCATGAATAACCTCATCAGTCCTGGGACTTTGCTGTTAAGCAACTACCCATGGGCTTATATTTACAAACTGCAGTGACTCACAGCACAGATTACAGACAGCAATGAATGCTCCCATGATGGCACTTTATTTACTTTATCATCTACTTTATCTTTAAACAATTTAGAGACTTTTAAATTATTTGCTAGAAAATTATGCTTAGTTAGTATATAGGATCCTTACATAGTAGTGGTTCACCATCCTAGCAAAGAAAAAAAACGGGAGAAGTAGAACTTATAAGTTATTTTAATTGCAACAGCTGAATGCAAGTACAATTGCCAGGGCTTTCTGGAAGTGAAGGAACTGTGAACTGACAGCATGAAATCTTCCTGGTAGAGTGCTTGGCTCTTCCTCAGCTGAGATCTCCTGAGGTCTGCGGATGACTTCAATGGATATAGTCACTCTTTCTCCTGACAGAAAGGACATCCTCCCTCCACAAAACTATTCACATAAAATACCAGATGAATCTCCCTGCAAGTTCATTTACTGTGAAACTCCACAAACACTTATGTCAACACTCCCGAGGGAGCGTTTCCGGAAGCAGGAGATGCTGTCAGGAAAGGAGATGATGGGAATTCCACTGCCATTACAATATAGGAGAATCTACTTCTACGTATTTTTACAACAGTTGGGTTCATCTGAAGTTTAAGATATAACCCAGTCATGTTTTAACATTCTAAGACAAAGACTATCCAGTAGTCTATGTTTCTCTACGTGTCTACTCTAGATAAATTTTCTCCGGTTTTCTCCTTTTCTTATGCATCATGCTACCAATGCTAGAGTAGCAAAACTACAGTAATGATGAGCTGGGTAGTAACGGGGTAGTGTTGCAACGCATAGTTTCTGTGAATGGAGGACTTAACTTCTCATCTGCAAAGCCAGGAATTGCAGATATCTTCATTTAATTTTAGCTGCACTGTCTCAGTTAAGAGGAAAAACTGAAAATACATGCTCAGGACCTAAAGCTGTTTTATGCTACTACAAAACTATATAAAAGAAAATCTTAACAAAAATTTCCCCCCCCCCCCCCCCCCCCCCATATTGTAACGTTTTTCCTTTGTCTACAATAAGGTAGCACCTAAAAAGAAGAAAATCTGATGCAGCTTCTTATGCGATACCCATCAGGACCATGGCTATAATTCTGTTTTCAGTGGAATTTGCCTCCTTCCAAAAGCAGTGACATGTCCTCCTCTCCCCGCTTTTCAGAACAGGCCAATATTGTCCCCAACTTGAACACTTGCTTCAACTTGCTTTTCAGCTCATCTGAAGTGCAATCCAGGTTCCCATGGTCATGAGGGCAGACCAACAATCCCCCTCCAGCATGGAACACTAACCTGTCTTTTTAGTAATCTCATCACCGTAGCAGGATTCAAGAAACTAAATTGCAGTTAGTGAATTTAAACATACTCCAGTCTAAGACTTTTACTCCACAAATGAATGTGAAGCATTGTCTACTACTTGAGCCAAGAGACATACAAATAACCTTAATCACTTTTTATAAAATGCAAAATAACAGCAAAATGCTACTCTTCAGCTATTTTTGAAAGCCATAATTTTCACCATTTGTAGAATCACTGTAAAGCATAGCATCTGAAAAAATCTGCTCTCAATGACATTCTTATTAATAGTGATATATCCGTGCTCTCCACAGAACATACTCTGGCTTTCTGCTCAGTTTCTCCTTCATTTCCAATTCTTTCTTCCTGTCTATCTCCTCTCCTGGTTCCACATTCTCCTCTGGGATTAGCCACAAATCTTGCCAAAAGCAGAAAACGCTTCTGAAATGCTACCAACTGCCAGAAGCCAGCTTCAGTTCCAAGTCCTTCTGAGAGTTAAACTGAATATGGTCTTGTTTTTAACTAGAGTGTGACAAGACTGTCATTGTAGTAATCATAGATCCAAACCACGATACAGAAACACTCCTGAACAACAGGTTCAATGCTGGAGCTGTGTTTTACCTACAGTCCACCAATGTTGTAGCTGTTGGAAGTACCAAGACAATGTAATCTATCTGATGAGATAGGTCCTTACAGTTGGAAGCTGGAAAGACCTTTTTATGCCTTTTTATGCAAAGACCTGTAATTCATGCCACCTCAAAATAAATTGTAAAAGTGAAACAATCCAAGTTAATCATGCTAGGAAGTAGTTATTTAAGTACTTCATCACTGATGATTTAAAAAAAGTCCTACTGATATTTCCCCAATAACAGCATCAAAGTCACTCTTGATAAGCTCACATTCATTAACACGGTCTCCCGTCCTTGGGGGGTTGGACTAGATGACCCACAGAGGTCCCTTACAAGCACTAACATTCTGTGTGATTCCTTTTCACAAGCATATGATAAGTCAGCACAGGTCAATTATCTAAATAACAGGTTTAGA
>Ga0181612_110183_pt1 | contig 10557 bp, 7 predicted proteins | sample HoacroProtozoa21_FD_119630 | JGI IMG/M metagenome (GOLD analysis project Ga0181612, IMG submission 119630) | Hoatzin crop microbial communities from Cojedes, Venezuel. Combined Assembly of Gp0051906, Gp0051904, Gp0051908
AGGAACCAGAAACAGGGGCAATTCAGTTAACAGACTGACCTGTTTTTTTTTCAAATCTCTCAAGGCTGCAATGTCATCTGGAGAATCAGAGGGAACACTTGTCACTATTCCAGTTCCTTGACAGAGATACAACAGATAAAAAGATTAGTCTACACGTATTGAATGCACAGTGCACATCAAACAGGCTTTGGCAAGACGATGCTGCAAAGTTACCTTTATCTTCCTTGATGGTGAGCATGGGAAGAGCGTATACAACTTTGTAGGCAGTGAGAGGTGCCGAAAGTGCAGCGCCAAGAATCTCCTACACAGGACAAAGGAAAATCATTGCAATAAATAGCATTTTTTCAGCCTACCAGAGTAAGATCTCCTGTCTGATACTCTCCAAATTTGCTGGCATTTCTTACATATTATAAGCAAATAAATTCAAAGAAAAAGAAGAAAATCTAGTTAGACAAGGAGGGACATATGAAAAGCACGTGTGTACCATCTGAAACAGTATATAGACTATTTACTGGTAGAAAAGTCAAATACCAAACAATATAGACAAAGCAATTCCGAGAAAGCAAAACTACTGAAGTGTAGAGTTGGAAAAACACAGTAAGCAGGAGAACAGTTTGCCTCCAAATATCTGAAGCACATCAGCATCAAGACAGGAACGAATTAGGAAGCCAGTGTCAAAACCCAGATTAAACAAAGGCAGGAAAAGCATATTGTCAAGATCATATATGCACTGACAGGAGGCAGTCCAGGTGTTGCAGTTGTCTTCTACCTCTCCTATTTGCTTGAATTCACATCATGTCTACTAACAAAGAAACAAAAACTATTTTCTACTTCATCCTTCAAAGCAGGATCAAGAAAGATGGTGACAAATTTTAGTGAACGGAGATCAAGTGATGTAAACAACACAAAGGTACTTGGTATTAGGAAGAAGAAATGCCACTACCTACACTTCTTCAAAGCACAGAAGTTTATGATAGTAAATATCAAAAACACTAACATTCAACTACTAAGCTAAGCAAGCTTCATTCACAAAGATGTACTGGAAATTCAGCATCAACAAAAAAATCTTTTCCACATAACCCTTTCTAGCTGTTACTTTTTTCTGTCTCTTTCCATTCCTTGTAGAGAAGTCATCACGCTTCCCAGTATGCAGGAAAACGTTACTTAAAACCATCATTTCATCAAGTAATGTTAAGGCAATAGTAACGTATTTGTCCACAGGCAGGTGCATCAGGTTAATCTCCCATAAGTAGCTGTAGCTCAGCTGCCAAGGAAGCTGTCTTCTGCTGCTGTTTTAGTCATTGAACACTCCAAAGTTTTTGTAATAGTTCCTCTATTTTCTCTATAAATAGAATTCTACTATCACCTTTGTAAGTATAAGCTTCACAGGAACAGCTAAGCCTGAGTAGCAAGCTGCAAGATGCTTACTTCTCCCATCAGCTCCTTGACAACAGGTACGACTCCATTATCTTTTGTAAAGCCCTGGTAGGACATGTTCCTGGCAGCTCTTTGGGTACAGATAAAAATATCCCCCTTCACAGTCTCAAAGCCGATGTACTTCATATCTGGGCGAACCCAGCAGTTAGTCTGTCCAAACATGGTCTCTGGCCTGAGTGTAGCAGCCACCAAGAAGATATTTTTTCCTCTTAGGCCACTGGGGAGAAAAAAGTATTTTATAAGTCACGAAAATAAAAACATTCAGGGCAATACAGAACATGCTTTTAAGTTCATATGAACTTCTAAGTAACACTTCCTAGGGGATAAAAGTGGGTCATTAAGTTCTTTGTGGCTTTTTAATTTTCTTTCTTTTTTTTTTTTCTCTAAACTCCAATTTGAGTTCCACACAGAATAGTGAATATAGCAGCTCAAAACAGAGACCAAGTCTTTGAAGTAACAGAAATAACAGGGTGAAATTAAATTCTGCATGAGGCAAAACAGACTGTCTAATGTAATGGTCACCTCTGGCCATAAGATACAGCCTATATGCCATCACAAGTTCAAGACCTACCTTAATTTTGCAGGATAAGGATCTAAAACCTTCATTTTTATTAGCGTGTATTCTTGAGGCCCAACACCCTACAATTCACATAAACAATACATCAATCAATATAAGACATTGACTCAAGCACTAAAAAAAATAACTCCTATTCTGTAGTAGCCTAACCTAAATGCCATTTAAGGTACTGATTCTTTCTTCAAAGTAAATCATATTTCCACTGATACAATGGCTGTTTACTAAAATGCAGACCGGAGAGAGACATTATACTTTATTCCTATGTCCAAAAAATTACTCTTCACAGCCACTATCTCAGCAACACATAAGTTTATGATGTAGTGATGCTGCTGGCACCAATTGGCAAATAATCACAGAAAGCAGCTACAATGGAAAATACTATTCATAGTTCAAGACAAATATTCTCAACAGAGGAGTTCATTCAATTTTCACATGTACTCACTACTGCGAACCGATAACTATGTACGTACAAAACATGTTTTGCTTCAAGACACAATTTATTTTTCCATTCAGTATTTAAGATCATGAGCAATACATTAAAATGTAAAGTAAAATTATTACCTCTCCTGTTTGCCTGTCATGATCCATACAAGGCTGTCCATCTTTTGGAGAATAAATTGTATATCTAGAAAAAGGTATACTTTCATTTAGTAGCAAATAAAAAAAACGTGTAGACCAAAAGGAAAAAAACCCAAACTGATCTTTATGAAAGAGAGACCTCTTAACAGCATTTCAAATTTTGCATCGATCCTTTTCCACCAATGTCAACGTTCAGGTTTTGCAAGAGCTTTGAGTATTGGCCCTATTTTGCTTTAAGTTGGTACCCATGGAAAAACTAAAACAGGAACACAATCTCACACACTTTGCTAGCACAATAAATACACTACTGTGCCTAGTAAAGCATTTGAAATAAAAGGATTTTAGTTTAATGTGAGTTACGAGCACGTTCCAGAGACACGTCATAGGGTTCCGCCTTTGGTAAAGATGAGCTTATCCATATTCACAATAAACTCAGAGTTGAGTGGCAGGCTTACCGTTTCCCAAACTTAATTTTATTTCTTTCCTTTAATGTAAGAAATTGCCATCGTACAAAGGAATCATAGTAAGGATTAACATCTGTAGTAACAAAAGAACGCCTCCAATCCACCTGGAAATGCATAAGAGTCTCCAGTAAGCAAATACAATACGAAAATTCAAGGAACCTCATAACTGCAAAACTATTATTTTAAAAATAAAAAATGGTTTCTCTCCAAAAAGATAATGCAAGTACGTTTCACACAAAGGGTGCCTGCTTAAAAATATAACTATGCAGCATGCATGAGCATGGTCTTTCAGAGCTGGGACGTCAAAGACCCAAGGCCCTGTCTGCTGACTGTCAATTTTAGATATTTTGTAGTAGTTTTAACCAATTGCTCCAGCTAAATTTCAGCACTACCTTGTTTTGTAATCTCTACCTGTCTTTATTTTTAAAAAACTGTTGTCAGCAGGACAAGTACCTTTATTTAACGTCATTACTCTTCCTAAAACTACCATCAATGCTGACTACAGAACAGTTACCCAATTTGGAAACAAGAAGCGAAAGTCATAATTCCTTTATTTGGTTTTTGTTTCCAGCTGTGATAACTGAATAGGCTACAAGCTTTATATAAGAAAGCACTTAATTATCACCCAAGACTATTGAAACATTAAATGAATAACTACAAAACTACCAGAAACATTTCTAGAATGTTGGTATTATGCCATGAATCTTCTCAAAGGAGCAGCAGTGCGTTCATAAACACGAGAATACACAAATGGCTGCTTGATTAACTGAATTTTGGATTTCATACAATTACCTTCAACCCCATGCTTTTCAGATCCTGGACAGCAAGAGGAGGGAAATAATCCAGCCAGTGCTCAGCTTCAGAAAAACCGACTACTTCCTCATCAGAAAGACCCAACGACTTCATGATTCCCCACTGGTACTTGGAAGAGCCAGTCTTGGCAGCAGCCTTACTCTGCAAGGACAGCTGCCATTAGGAACAAGCGCACGTTCTTGTACTCACAACAGCTTTATATGCTCGAGAGCATTTTTCTCTATTAATGTTATGGTTTCTATTTCCAGATAGACAAGTTATACAAATATTCTAGCATCCCTTCTCTAGCAGCAAAGATTAATAATCAGAGTTTCTGATCTGCGCTATTTCCTAGCTTGTATTCAGTTGTACATACATTAACCCCTCCTCTTTTCAACTGCTACGCGCTTACATGTACCTGCCACGTCCATGACAAACTGGAAAGAAACCACCAGTTCACTGAGGTCCGGGTCAAACAAAAGGGTGCGTTTACCATGCAAAGGTGGATAGGTCCTGCACTGTATCCTTGTATCAAAGACCTCTTCTGCTGTTACTTTGCTTATATTACTTTTTCCAGCTACTGTCCTTCAAATATCTTATGTCTCCACCCAACAGCAACTTACTACCTGCAAGAGTAGGCAAGATGGCATCTTCTGTTGATGTAGAGGAGACAGAATCCCAAATCTAAGGCTTCCAGTGTGACAACCTCTTTAGCATACATAAACGATATACGTAAGAACATCTCTAAATTTTTCCTAGACTTGATTCTTCTCCTTGCTTTGTGACACTCCCAAAATCATAAATCTCATTTAAATACCCAATAAGCCAAAATAGTTCGGATGATTTTACTTCACATATTTAGCCAGAATAGGCTAGATAACAATTTACAAGAGAATAATCGGAACAGCAGGTGTATATATATCCCCTACTGCTGAGAAAGCAGGGTTGTTGCTTACAACTTGTTTGTGAATGCTTTGTGCAGGGGGGGGAAGAAACAAAACCAGCAGTATTACTCCAGATGATCTCATTTTTCTCAGGAAACTATTAAACAGTGCACCAGCTCATCACTGAGATGTCACACATTGAAATGGTACCTCCAAAACCACACAGCTGATGCAACTTTTTTTTTAAGTCTACCTTAAAAGTGCCCAGCTGTCTTGGAGAAAAGCTACCAATCCAGAAAGACTTTGTTTAAAGTTTACCTTCTTGCCTTTTGCTTTGTCTTTGATGATAATTTCTTCTTCTTTTTTAGCAGAATTTTCTTCCTCCTCTTCCTCCTCATCAGGAAATTCAGGTGGGCAGCCATATAATTCCATTTCTCTTTTTAGCTTATCTGCACAAGCCTAAACGGAGTTATTGGTAGTCTGTCAGCACTTCTCTGCAGCTATGACCGAAGCAGTTGCCAAGGAGTGCTTTTTTACTGATAACACTCTGCATTCCACTACCATGCTTTAAACTTTTTCTGGACATTGCATTAACTTCTAGGAGATCCTGCAACTTCAAGAACGCCTGCCAAGGCAGGAAGAGGTTTACAGTGAGGATTTTCTTGCAAATCAAAAAATACAATAGGTAAATTTAATTTTAAAGCATTTTCTTTTCTAGCAAGTCGTAACGTATAGCTCAAGCACAGCAAAGCTTTACTACAAATCCAGGTTCCAAATCACACTACCTTGATAAATTAACGTGATGTTCTGGATGGACAGTAAGCAATGCTCTAAGTAGTCTTAAGTATAAAAAACATCAGAACACGCCCTCAGTAACTCAAACCATCTTACCTTTATAGGCATCCCGGTGCAGTGCAGACCAAACGGAAACAAGCAGTTCTTTCCCTTCAGCCTCTGATACCCAATTGCGAACTACAGAAAGTGGAAAAATGAAACATGAAACAAGAATGGCGTAAGGCTAAATTAGCACCCTTCTCAAAAAACACAAGTGCAATTCCTTCTTTAACATGAAACTACTGAAAGATAGACAAACACAGCCAACAGCATCTAGGAAGCTAATCAAAGGAAAAGCAGGTGAAACTAGATTTTATTATCAGGCCTGACAATGCCTGGCTGCACAAGTACAAGCTTTCCTAATCCTCAGTGGACTGTTTTTTACCAGAGAAGCATGGGTGCAAAGAAGAGATGGATTTTGTGGAATCCTACCCACTAGTATCTAAAAATCTGTTAACACACAGGTAGTAGAGCACAGTATTCACAAACAAGAGGCAACAAGATTTCTTGGGAAGTCTGTGCCATTTAGCAGCTAGACAAGCGGTAAGAAGCAGCATCTCCCAAAAATCTCAGCAAATCTGAAAGAATGAATAGGGGAAAACATCTGTAGTCGAGTCTCCTAGAATTAAAAAAAGCAATCAGTGGCATTTCTCTTCAATCAGCAATAATTCCACTGAAAACATGGGGAAAAAATGGAAGTTTGAATGAAGTCATTACTGAATATATGAAGTAATCAACAAGGCATTCTGGTAGCTCAAAATTTAACTACAAAATCAGTATCTATTCTAGACTAGTATTTAAAGGTATCAGCAAAGGAAAATATTTACCTCACATTTAGACAAAGAAAACGTGTGTCCCAGGTGAAGGCGACCGTTCATGTAGGGGTAAGGAAAGGTAACAAAGTACTTGCCTTTGCTGAGAAGAAATTCGAAGAATTAAGACATGCAATTAGCTTTTAAAATGACCATCAGAAGATGCAAAAGTCAAACAGTTAACCGATACGTCCAGCTATTACCAGCCCATAGTGACATTACAATCGTATTTCCCCTGCCAGTAACACGAGTCGTTGACCGCAAAGAACTGATATGATAACAGGTTTTATCATCTTTAAAAAAAAAATGGAAAAGAAAAAACCTGCATAGGTTTATATCTATTTCAGAGAGAAACTCCGAAACAGCTATAACATCTTCCCAAAGGTACCGAGTTCTAATCCTGCTTCTGCGAATTAACCCCGCCAAGCCTGCAGCCCCCTGTCCGACCTGCCGCTGCCCCGTTGGCCCTTCCAGCGCACACCGGGAATAACGACTCCTTTCCCAGAGATACATCGCTGCAATCTGTTGAACGTGTATTAAGCTACCCTTGTAACCTCGTATCCTTAGGAGGTTAACCTCCTAATGTTATCCTTGTAACTCTCAAAGCAACCAAGCTAACGTCTAGATCTTCAGGACGTCGCACATTTCCACCCCACCTTGGCGCTCCGTGCCTTGTCTCTGCCCTTCAGAGGCTAACGCTGACGTATCGACATGCATAAACCAAGGCCAGGTCGTTTGCTTGCAAAACACTGTGATTGAAGCAGCTGCCACCCGTTACACCACTTCAGTTCTTATCCTGGTTGAGTGGGACTTTCCCACACAACAAATAACTAACCTCATATCACCAAGGTCACTACTTTTTCAGACCCAGACCTAGCGACTGACCAACGCTGCTCCACCAGGAAGCCTCCCGCTACACCGCGAGGAGCATGGACCCCATCGATTTGAGAGGAACCGTGCTTGGCTGCAGTCCCGGGCACCGCAGCCGGCGTCCCCATTAGCACAGCCGCCAGCGGGGAACGGGGATGGAGCACGGCCCCGACGCCAGAGCAGACTGGATCTGCCACGCGGGCAGCGAGCAGCGCCCAAACCAGCGCTGCACGTGCCTTCTGTCTTAGAAGCACCAACTTCAGAAAGCTGAGAACAATTATGGAACCAACCAGGTGGGAGAAAATATGAGCAAAGAAATGAGCAGCTTCTATGATCAGTGGACAGCAGCTCAGGAATATTTTACCACAAGACCAGAATGCCATTATCAAAGCAAAATGTTACATTGACCAAAACCAGCATAGATTGAAAGCAGACTGCTCTATAGAGTAAAAAAAAAAATCAAAAATCCTTCCCTAACAAATAAGAAAAACAAGGTAAAATCCACAGCAGTTCAGATGAATTACAAGAGGCAAATACCAAAAAGGAAAGAAAAAAGACCCAGCTAAATCTCAGTACACATTCATGCAGACATGATGTCAACAAGAGGGTTTCTTCTTTTATTTTAACAATATGAAAGAACACAGCAATCCTACCAACAACATTATAACATGGAAACGGCAGAAAACAAGAGATGGTTCAGACACAGTCCCTCTAGAAACACAACACAACTACGTTAGCAGGGGAAGCTTCAAGCAAAGAAGCAGAAATACAACAAATGCAGTGACTGGAACTGAAGTCAAAGAACTTCATAGTTAATAAAAACCACTTTATGTAATGATAATAAAAAAAAGGAACATTGTTAGCCATTAAAACAACCCAAGAAGATCTGTGGTGGAATTTCATCATTTTTAAATAAAGGTTAGATTTTTTCCTAGTGAATCTCTTTAGTTCAAACAGGAATTATAGCAAAGAATTTTTAAGTCTGAGCTTTGGAAAAGGCCAGCCACATTACAAGTCATCTCTCCTGGCCCATTTTCTTTGAGTAACTGTGACCTTTAATATCGATACAGCTATTCCTGCTATCACTTCCTAGGATTGAGTTGTGCATGAACAGCAACAGATTTCTTACAGCAGTTCCATCTACATCCCAGCAGAGCTTTACTGGCTCAACACAAGAAAGACCACTGTACCCACAGCCTTTTCCTGGCATGGGCTAAAACCCCACTGTGACTATGTAAGGACCGACTGCAGCAATGTTCATGCAAGTATCACTTCTCTCTCCTCTAGGGAAGCTTCTAGTACTATCAGCTATTTTATACAAATATGTAGATGTTTAAATCAAATTCCTGAAATAAATACATGGCATCTTCACTAGAAGTGCAAGAACGTTAGTTTAGCAAAGCAGATTTTTCTCTATTTATAAGGTGATCACACGTTACCGTAACAAACACTGAGATTTCATATGAAATTGCTCGATATTGTAAAACTGACCTACTACTATCATTCTCAGTCAGAAACTAAGTATTAATTACAGCCTTAAATTTCAACCTGTAAGATAGCGAATACTTAAAGCACAGACTGCATTTCTCTTAATTAAAAAGAGTTCTACAGTGTAACACACCTCCACACCACAGTTTTTATTACACCTCCTAATTTCGCATTCAAATCTTCTAACTCATTCAGCTCCTTCACTCAGTCTTGGGACTAATTTTGCTGGAGCTGCAGATCACAACAGCAGAAGTGCCCACTGAAGTTCTGCGACTAACAGAGTAGCGGGAAAAACCCTTGCAATATAGTTCATGTACTCAAAGAAGTCACAGCACCTCACCTGAGGAACAGCAGTGACCACACGCCTGGTCTTCATCCACTTCCATGCAAAGTAAAACAGGCTGGCCTACACCATGACCCAAGATATTTGCTTAACAATTTTCTTTTCTCAGCGAAGCAGAGCAAGTACACACCTTCCTTCAGATAAAGCAGCAGTCCTAACTGGGAGAGCAGAAGCCCTCCCACTAGTCAGGGCTCAGGCACCACACTGAGAAGCCCTCTCCATGTCAAAAAGTAGAAGTCACCAAAGAGGACCTGTTTTTAAAGTCTCAGAGAGTACTGATACTACCAAGAAATGAGGCGGCAGCTTTTTTCACCCTACTGGAACTTGGCCAATACACGTACACCACTGCTTTATGTTGTCAGCTATAGAAATGCCAACTTCATGCATAAGTAAGTACCTCCAGATGATCCAAGAACACTATTCACTCAAAAGAAGCCATTTCCCCCCCCCCCCCGGGTTTTGAAAGAAAAGAGTTCCCTTGAAAAGGCATTTCAAGCAGCTAAAGATAAAACCTGTAAAAAAATGTAACAATACCTCTTTTGGTTCTGCCTATCCAAAGCATCAATCTCAAAGACTCGCTCATCATCCCACTTCTGTTGGATCTCTTTTTCAATTTTCTTCAGGAAATCGACTTTTGCTGTCCCTTTACGTTCCTGTTAAACAGAAAGAGGAAGAAAAGTCTGGCTGAACAGGTTAACAAATACAGAACTATGTTACAGACCACTCCCAAACTTCTCTCATTACAGGCAAGCATTTCTCTAGACTCTGTAACATTGCAGCGTAATCTCACAACAGAGCATCGCTAACGTGATCAACGACTGGCCCGTGTAAATCTGTAGCCTCAAGGTTCAGCCTTCTGCAACAACGTCAAAAATCTGTACGGAAAGGGTTAACAACACAACGCAGACACACTAACAAACAGATCATCCTAGCAATGACTAACAAATTCACAGGCGTCTGAACTGAGGAGACAGGAGCGGGTACAAACATCAGTGAAACAGCCATGGAATTCTGTTTCTGTTCCAGACGCTCCATAAACCCCAGGTAATGGTTCTGCATCTCACTGCACGTTCGGAGGGAACAGTACCTCCTACGCCAGGTGAGGAGTCTGGCATATAAATCTACTCTAAGTACAGTTCAGAAAGAGAGTTCTTCAGCCAAAGCATTTTAAATTATTGTAAATTCCACCGGTGTTCCCACACGGCCGCTAAGCGTTGAACTCCTTACTCTTACCGCGCAGCCGGCACGGAGCCACACAGCCTGACCCACCCCGGGCTGGGGGTTTTCCTCCCCAAGACCAGGGCCCCGCTCGGGCACCCGGGGCAGGAGCTGTGCCCGGCTCCACTCACCTGAGCGCACGGAAACGGGACGGACAGCGAGAGTACCGCAGCAACCCCCGCAGCACCGCCACCGGGAGAGCAGAGCCGCGGCCGGGCCACCGGGCTCCCCGCAGCCACCCGCCCCGCCACCCCCAGCC
>Ga0181612_124423_pt1 | contig 10557 bp, 8 predicted proteins | sample HoacroProtozoa21_FD_119630 | JGI IMG/M metagenome (GOLD analysis project Ga0181612, IMG submission 119630) | Hoatzin crop microbial communities from Cojedes, Venezuel. Combined Assembly of Gp0051906, Gp0051904, Gp0051908
GAACTTCTTCCCTCTGAGGGTGACGGAGCACTGGAACAGGCTGCCCAGGGAGGTTGTGGAGTCTTCTTCTCTGGAGATATTCAAGACCCGCCTGGACAAGGTCCTGTGCAGCCTGCTGTAGGTGACCCTGCTTTGGCAGGAGGGTTGGACTAGATGACCCACAGAGGTCCCTTCCAACACCTACTATTCTGTGATTCTGTGATTCTGTGATTCTGTGATGAGTTGTTAGTTTCTTCCTCAGTAGCCACCTCTCTGGCCTTTCTGGTATATTCCTGTCTTTCTGTCAAGAAGTGTAAGGAACACCAGGTTTCACTTTCTGTGCGTTGAGTTTGTATCTTTTTCATTCTCTCAATTTTCCTTTCCCAGAGTGTTTTCTTCACTCTAGTGTGTCTTTAAGAGCTTCGCGGAATCGCCATGGGTATGATGCTCTCTCATTTCCATCTGGTGAACCAGCTGCCTTACTCTTCCTTCCTCCTCATTCTGTTATTTCTTCTTTGTCACCAACCCTGAGTGACTATTCTTGTTTTGTTTCCTTACTATATTAGTTGCTTTTACTTTTCACTTACTCTCCAGAACAAATGAGTGTAGGTGAAGTTGCAGAAGAAAATAGCTACATATTCCAGTGAAACGGAGAGGAACATATAACTTCCTGAAGACCATCCAGCAGATCAATAGAAAAAATAAAGCCCATACTTGAACCATTGTGGTAAATTGGCCTGAAATTTGGATTATCTATTTTCAACAGAGAAGGAGAACTTTAAGAAAAGGCAGAGGAATGCTTCTAGCTTTCAACCACTGACCTGTTTTCTTGCTGGTGGCATTATCCTGTAAAAAGATCCTGGCTCAAGGTCTGTTTTAAAATTTGCTGATTGCTGTTCTCTGAGTAATTTAGGAGCCTCAAGCTTATCATTACTTGTGAATTTACAGCTGTTCCATCCATCATCAGCTTACTAATAGGCAGTTGTGAAACTCTCAGGAGCCTGCCATAAGAAATAAGAGCAGTAGGTAGCTGCTACAGCTAGAATCCCATCCCACATAAGGAGCTTCTTAACAACATTCTCAGATGTGTAAATGATCCATTAGTAACCCAAGGGAACTGCTACCAGCACAAAAAGCTAACATCACGGAATGAGATGAACCTTTCACATTGTAATGAGAAACTGCTGGAACAGAGAATCCCAGCACACCAGATCAGTAGTGCACAGGTCAGGAGAAGAAAATTTGCAAACAAATATCAAAGACAATGAAAAAGCCACTGAAATTTGATGAAGGTCTGTTCTCCTATATGAGTAGTTTTATGGGATCTGTCTTACCTCTATCTTCTAAATCTTAGAGTGCTTCTAACATCTCGGTGCTTTTACTGCAGAATAACCGTTCAATCCAGCACATGAGCCATGGTAGCTTCCCTCTGACTTTCTTTTTCTGTCCTGGCTCAAAGCCTGTTTGATCTTCCTGTTGTCCTTAATGCATTTAGTCATTTCCCTTCTTCTTGGCAGCCAGTTTCTCCCTGGCCGCCACGGTTGTTCTTTACTGCTCATTTCTCTAACTGCTCCGTCAGCCACCCCACTCACAGCTCTATTTCCTCACTATCAGCCATCACATCAGGACTCCCCCTTTTCCATGTTTCTGCCTTATTTATTTGTATGGATTTTTGTTTGCCTAGACTAACTACTTAGAATTTACACTTCTATGGTCCAGAGCTTTTAGTTATGATCTCACTCGTACTGTTCTCATCTAGAACATCTCATCCAGAATAACTTGTCTGTTAAGTCCGCTAGAATCAAGCAAAGTTGTCTACACTATTTCCTCTAAGAATCGCAGCTAATCATGCTCTTGTGTTGCTTGACCCCCATATAACTGTAGCTTAAAATAATTTAAGACCTTTTTCTAAATCCGTGGTCATACATGCTGGAGCAAATTCCGCCATTTCTTCCTCCACAGCACTCTAACCCATTCTCTTCCTGTCATCTACATGCATTTTAAGGCACATCTCTGAGGTTTAATAAGCCCCCTAAAGTTTCTGCAGTAACCATTCCCTCTGCTGACGCATCCACCATATCATTCCAACATCTCTTCCTACTTTCCAGTCCATACATCACATAGCCATTGCCAGTCTCTTTCAAGGTATACATTCCCTGTTGATTTGTTGTCAGCCTTTGTATTTTTTCACCCTTATTCACTGTCCCCATGTTAGTTGCTTGAGTTCATAGACGTGTTGTTCACAGACCAGACTAACTGCCTAGTTTCACACAATCACTTTTACAATTCTCACCTATAAAGAAAGAAAAATTAAGAAGAAAAATGAAAGAAGAAAGAAGGCAAGAGATTGTGAAGAAAAAATTAGGAAAATCCTGGATCATTTTATGAAGTTCTTCTGCTGGGTAATTGTATGATCTCATTGTCATGCTTTCCTCTCCCCTCATGAGTTTCTGGCTTGTGGCTCACTGAGTGTAAATTACATGTTTTTTAAACATTTTTTTTGTGAGAATCCTAGAAAATTCCTGGCCACACAACAGATAAAAATACTAAAGGCAATTTTTGTGTTTTTAATATCAAAAGACAAAACTCTTTCTAGAGACTCAAGTGAAAGTTAGAATAGACCGGTAGAATGGTTGGCTGAGGTTATACCTCTACTACGTATTGGGAATCCCTTCACAAATCTATCTTAAACAGTCATGAATTCTTATGGAAAATCGCTATAGGAAAAAGAGAAAAAAAAAAAAGGAGAAGAAGAAAAAACACTCTCTTTTCAAAAGACACAGACATAGTCAGATCATATCACTTGATCTTGTCTGGTTGTTATTCTGGATGGCTGCAATACCCAAGACTGCAGTTTCACTTCCTAAGCAGTCTTCCAGGGGCAGAATGCTGTTGATGTCTCAACATCACCTTCAGAAACTACAACTATTGTTCTCTGAGAAGTTTAGTTCCTGTTCTTTTGGTTAGATAATTATAATGTGTTTTTATTCTCTATGATTAACTGATCCAACAGCAATGTTAGCAAATACTGCTTTTCAAGCATGAAGAGTAAAAATCTTTGATAAAATAAGAAATTTCTGCTATCTAGATTGTTTAAAGTTCCACTATTTTCCATGCACCCACTTATTTTGTTGCGCTTCTCTTTTATTTATGGAGTGCATAAATTACAGAGGCTGCTTTGTCACCCATTAAGAATACAAGGTGTTAAGAAATCTAGGTGTGATTGATTTGAATAAATTTTGATGACTGCATCTAAGCTAGAAATCAAGGCCCCTGTTACCATCAGTGGGAAGAAGCAGTCATGTAAGAGTCACTATCCATTTAATCATATGTTGGATATCTAAAACAGATGAATGTGCCCTTTTTCCCCTTTTTCCTGTATTTGAAGAACAAGCATGGAGCGATTATTTCTGATGTAGACAGCTACATTATACACATGTAACATTTACTGATAAAAAACTTGTCTTTATAATTTAACCCTTTACTGGCATTGTGGGGCCAACTGTTCATTTAGCAACAACTACGCAGTTACAGATAACTGTCGCTTCCTTCAACACCTTATTTTCTGAATAAGGACCTTTCGAGAAAACCAAATGACTGTTCAAGTGAAAGAAGGTCAGCTATGGTTTAGCTTGTCTTTGCCCCAAATTGACTTGGTGATTATGATAGAAAATGTAACCAAACTGTGCAAGAGGGTCCAAAAGCCACTAATGAGCAGCCATAGGACAACTCTGCTGAATAAGAGGAGTAAGGTAGAGCTAGATGTTCCTGTTTTCCTTTTCTTTAACAAAAACTGCCTTTCTGCTTCACAACGTAGTATCACTGTGGACTCAGATCTCAGAAATACATGCTATCCAGGAAGGAGGACTTTTCTTTTTCCTCTCTCATCTGTAATTGCCAAAGATGAATTCACAATAGCCATATAAGTATGAATCATAACTGGTTCTGTGATTTGCTGATGAGTTACACTCTATATGTTCACCCAAAACCCAGGTTAGCACTGAGACTAGGAAAAAAGAAATTGCTTGTAGAAGAAGACAGAACATATTCTTGTGGTAGGTCTTACTGGACTGATGTCCAGGATGCTTAGAAGGCCAGTACTGGCTGGAGGATAAGGCAGACTTTCTTAATCTGTGACCACAGAAAACTGACCTATTGTAGACTCCAAAAGTTAGCAACTACCAAAAAAAATTCTTTTAAAGGTGATTTGCCACTGCACATGTTTAAATCTCTTATCTTTAAATCCCTAAAATACCAGTATGTTCTGATTTTCTTCCCATCTCTATGTTCACCTTGACATCACATACATTGATGATTTAATGTAAACTTACTTTGAGCTGAAAATGTAGTAAATCATGGTATTGCTCTGAAACTTGGTCAATAAAACATGTCTGTTCCACAGACATAGGGGATTTTTAAAAGAATTTGAAAGGAACTTCTTCTTTGCCATGTTTTATTTCATTCAGCTTACCAGAGTAGTGGGGTTAATGATAGCTTCCTGAAATGGGGAACAGATGGAGAAAGACTGCCCATGCCATGCCAGCTGGCAGAAAAAAAAAAAAAAAGGTTCAATTGTAAAAGTAAGCAGCCTAATTTGCCTTCTCTGGTTAAAGGAAAATACTGAGCATTATCCATCTACAGGAAGAAGAGGTGAAAGGGGAACGTGAATCTTAAATACATAATAGTGCGGTATGGCACCACCAGTCTGATGTTTGTGCTAAAAAAATATAACTGTCTCAACTCTTCTGAGAAATCACTTACTAGAAGTAAGAAGAGCACTTTTGTTAAATATTTCTTTACTTGTTTCCTATTTTATTTCCTGTAGACTTGGAACGTTTGCAACTCCCTCTTAGATGTTCATGTTTCATTGTCTCAGTTTCATCAGTATTTGCTCGTATGGATCCCTCCTCCAAACATAATTAAATTAATAGCAAATATGAATGAAAAAAAAAAATTCATCTTCATTTTAATGAAGATGAATTAGCAGCTGGGGAGGGAAAAGGAGAGAGATCTTTAGCCTCTGGTCTGTCTGTACTAGGAGCAACCAGCTTCACAAATGACTCCACTTAACGAAGTAAGTGTAAGAAAGGTAATCAATTCTATCAATGCAATGGAAAACAGAGGAGGATTTTCAGTGAAAACCATGGAGAAATATCATGTGACACATAACTGAAGGGTTTACATTAATATTGAGGAATTCTGCCTATGATGCTAAGGACCTTGCTATTCAGAGTTCAGAGGTGTAGATACTTCTGACCTCTCTTCTTTTTAACGTCTGTCTACCAACTTTTCCCATGTTACTGAAACCATCAATTTAAATGCTTGTGCTTCTGAAAAATGACTCAGATAAGTGCCTAAATATGAATCTAGGAATCTAGTTCTAGCCATCTGTTTCTGAAAATGTTTGTTCAAAAGTTTCACACTTGTTGATTGGTGTCTAACTCAGAGGGAAATTTATTTGTCAACACAACACACATTCTCTGAACTTCCTGTACAGTTTTCAAACAGCAAAACATGTTTTCAAAATTATCTTTGTAATTGGGCATGTAATTCCCATTAAAATGAATAGGAGTGGCGTGTCCAAGCCATGGGGCATAGAGCTGCGAGGCACGCACTTCCTTGATCATCAAGACCAGAGCTTTTTTATTACAGACCACAATATCATACAGTTCTTTCCATCAACATATTCAAAATAGGCACGTTTCATGCTACCACAGTCTTATTAAAATTATCGTAAAATCTCACTGTGCTAGCAGTTGAAAACTTTCTTTTGATGTCTGGCCTAACTGTTTCATATTCACCTATTGTTTGTTCTGTCCCACTCTCTTTACAGTATGGTTCTGATCTCCTGATGTGCTTAAACAAGAACATTGACTTATACAGACAAATTTCAGACAAATTTTTAAAAATTGGATTCCAAGCACTGGTTTTAGGGGGCTGAATCCTTGATTGGAAACACCGTGACTGTGGTAGCAGAGAGCTTCGGACATTTTCCAGGAAAAAAGAGTGTGAGCAAAGCCTTTAAAAAAAAATATTTCCATTGTTTTGATAAAAAGACAATTTGCTCTCCTCTCCAACAGTACAGTGTCCTCAGGTAATAAAAAGCAAAACCCTTCTTCAGCTGTCACATATACTGCTAGTGATTCTGCACATTAGGCAACCTCTATGTCATTGTTTGCAGTCATTATAAGGTCTAGTTTTGTATTCCTAAAGAGAACAAGAAAACTTGATTCTTGAAAATGCTCGTTTCACTCAAATCTGAATCACTTAGGTCACACTTATGACCATCTACAATGAAATACTTTATACTCTATCTGAGTACGCAAAAGTGAGAAGGGGAGCTGGAGAAAATCAGAATTATACGGCATGTTTTGTATGCCTTTTGGAAAACATTTGAAGTTATAGATTTATAACATTTAGCATTATGATTGCCATAAGATGATTTATTTGGTAATTCTGATTACCTTCAGAAATAAGGCTTTTGCAACCATGTAATCTATTAAAATGTCTGCCTAGTAAGTACTGAATACCACCCAATTCCAACTAAATTGCCTAATTTCAATTTCGAAGAAGGGTAGCAGATTCAAAAATAGTTACATTTCTGGAACTTTAGTGAAAATTTTGAGCACAATAGAAGGAAGAAGGAGAGATTCACCATGAAGGAAAGGCAGACAGAGGTTAGGCATTACCCAACCACACTGGAAGTAGCTGTATGCTCAGTCATGCAGAGTATCACCTAGCTGGGCTGATCAAACGCGCATGTCTGTAGGTTGGGACTAACCCTTCTATGTATGTCAGTCTGGAACAGTCTGTGTCAGATGTGGACTAACCCCACTACATGTGCCTCTTGGCCGATTTTGGGGTTCATATTCCGTATTAATGGATCATCTCTATCTTGGGGTAGGATGTAAATCCATAGGGAATCAACCTTCTACTACTTATGGAGCAACCAGAAAGTCCTGTTATAAGGTCTGGAATACATTAATCACTCCTGCTGATGACCAAGACTAGATGACTAGATGGAATAGATGATCTAATGGTATTTCCCAGACTTAAGTAATAGGATTACGATAAAGCAGCTATACTGGGCTGGGTTAGCGACTGGTGATATGATTAACTGGAGGGGACAAAACAAATTTCTCAAGATTTCAGGACATTCTTAACTTCGAATTAGTCAGAATCGTAGATAGATTTTTCAGGTTATAAACAGCAGCTGAGGAATCCACATTACTTCCAGAATTTGTTACATACAGACATTTCAAAATTAAGCTTGAGTTAACCTTTTTCAAGTGTTTTCACAGTCATTATTATATAGATAGTTGAAAGATTCTTTATATGTAGACATTGAACTTTCCTTGATGGTCCCAGAAGACTTGCTTCTTTATGACCTTCTTAGATGCTAACACCCTGTAAATAACTAAGAAAAGGTAACCCTATTTCCTGATGATTGCTTTACAAATAAGAAATCCTGAAGGCGTATTTTACACATATGGAAGCAAAAGAAAGAAATTCTGCACTTTAATCAGAGTGGCAGAAACTGCTATAAGTTATTCTCTCAAGATATGTTTCATACTATGGTGAAGACTGAAAACTGCAGATTTAAATCATTGCCAGATATCTTTTAGGAAAATATTACCTGTTCAGAGAAACAAAATAGCTCCTGAACAATACAGGAACATTTGAAAGCATACCTCTACCTGTTTACTCCCCAGATTTGAAAGGATCTCAGATTTTACAGTTTCGCCTTTATAGTAAGGAGCAATTTCCCAGCACTGCCTATCAGTCCTGTATCTTGTCCCAAAAAAAGACCCTTATGATATAAGGATAACTAAACTTATCTAATTTGAATTTGGCTCATATTATAAGTATTGAGTATTTTTTAAATTTGCCCTTTCACACCATTGTGTAGCACAAAGAAAAGAAAGCAAACTGCACTATATTGAACTGAGTTATCATCCAGATAAAAATGCTAAGGAAATTCACCGGAAACATTTTTGTGTGTGGTTACATCATTGACGTCAATTCAGAAGTTCTGTGTATCTCAAGAACAGATGTCAGTTTTCAAATGTTTTGTATTATAAATAAATTGGCTTTTGACCTGAGTAGTGAGATAGCTGTACTTTGGCTGCAAATACAATTACTTCTGGCTAAGTAACTGCAAATTTCCAGCTCTCAATTTACAGAAATGCATGGAAAAAAAAAAGAAAGTGAAAAAAAGACAGAGACAAATAATGTTGTTCTGGTGGTAAAAATCGTATTACTGAGAATTAGAATAAACAGGGTTGAATAATACATTTTAATCAACATAGTGAGAAGAAGTATCAATGAAGATATGCTGAGATACAGTGAATGAAGTCTTAGTGATTTCTCATTTTATTTTACATCTTTTAGTTCTTTGGAGTCTGACCAGTAGGCTAAGAAGAAATAACTAAAAAAAACCCAAACAATACTCTAAAACTTTAAACCTGAAATCATAGAATCATAGAATCATAGAATGCTTTGGGTTTAGAGTTCATCTAGCCCAATGCCCCTGCAGTGAGCAGGAACATCTTCAACTCAATCAGGTTGCTCAGAGCCCCGTCCAACCTGGCCTTGAATGTTTGCAAGGATGGGGCCTATGAATGTGATCCAGTCTAGAAATATTGTGATCCAGTCTAGAAATATTATTCTCTGACAAAACTCCCTGTTTGTCTTGAGACCTGAGGCAATACTGCTTTGCAGTCATTTTTTCAGGTAAGCTCTCCTTTTTCACAGATTTTAAAGGAGTATTTCATAGGCATGGAAAGTTGCAGTTGCCACAACAGAAGGAGCTGTGATCAGTTCAATTACGGACTTGGGATCAGGTCCACAAAGTCTTGCTGAAATACATTAGTCTGAACTTCTAGACTACTCTAGGCAAAATTTGGATTAAAGTGAGGGACAAAGTCAAAAACTGACATAAAGAAAGCCACCACTTTTTCAGTGCCCAGATCTGAATGTGTCAAAATTGACTCAGCACCACGCCTGTCATCTCAGAACCAAATGGCATTGAAAAACTATTGTCACAAAGTGATTTTAAGGTGTGACACTAGCATGCCACTACCAACTGGCAGTCTTGCAAAATGGACCCATTAGTTCTTTCTCCTATTCTGTCTTGAAACCTTGTAGGGTAGATTATCTGGTCTTAGATTTGATGATGTAGATGACAAAACTGTCTCCTTGGTTCATTTTCCTTACATTCATTATACCAGTTATGAAGATTTGTACGGATGTAAAACAAAACAAAACAGAACAAGTGAATTTGCACCCTCCCGCTGAGGTAATGCTTTTCCACAGTAGACTTGGCTTTTGCAAAAAGTTCATCCTGGAAGATGATGACTCTGTTGGCTCTGGGTGCTTTGATGTCCTCCTTTTTCCTTTCTTCAGTGACTTCAGAAGGGACTATCAGAGAAATGAACTAAATGTCTGCTGACAAAAGCAGACATTTATGAAACAATTACCTATGTAGAGGAAATGCTCTAAATATAACTAGCAGAGCTACTACAAATATTTCACTAAAAACACTTTTCTTTGAAAATAGCTGTTTCAAGAAGGTATGTCCTTGGACCTGTCCTTTAGTATACTTGTTTTGGTTTTTTTTGTTTTATTTTCTATTGAAAATCCAAGGCAAAAAGACTGAAAAATTGAAAATGGATAAATCACAAAATGAAAAATACTCCATAAGAACAGGAAAATTTTTGTACCTCTGCCTAAAATGTGGAGTTGGAGTTTTTCAGTTAAATATGAACATTTCTTTTTTTAGAAAAAATCATACGTTTTCAGCATTGATTTCCCCCCCCCCCCCCCCTTCCCTTTCCCCCTTTAAAAATGTTTTTTAAGATGAGCTCCCAAATATCTCTCCATTACAGATTCAAGCCAAGGCTACAATGGTGGCCATTCAGAAAAGTGAAAGCTGGCTCAACAAATCTGTGTCGGCACAGGATTTGAGAGATTTTCTGTCTCTCCTTTGTCCTGGAGACAATTAGCTTCTCTTTGCTTCAGTTCCATTCTGGAAGAAAAGTGGGAAATTAGAAATTCCTAAACTCAAGTAGGTATTGATAAGACTGATAGCTTGAGGATTGCAAGAGTTATACATAATACTATGCTTTGCCAAGAGCGTCGATTCATTGTTACTGGGTATCTCAGTCCAAACACTAAATCCAAACCCTAATGATTATTTACTGTGATTAATCCTGGAGGAACTAAAACTCTTGAAGTGCTTGAGGAACCAGCTTAATTCTAAAGTATCCTGAACACCTTGCGCTACATCTCCATTCTGTTCAGTGCCTGAACGTCTCTGTGGCAGACTAACGCTTGATGGCGGCACAGAGACTACACTTACACCATTCCTCGCATAGGCAGAAAGCAGTTTAAAATACACCGCAAATTCAGGCTCTATAGACAAGAGAATCCACCTTAGTATAAAACTGATTATGAAAGGTACTAAAGAAACTCTGTCCAGTTCTGGGCTCCCCAGTTCAAGAAAGATGAAGAGCTACTGGAGAGAGTCCAGCGGAGGGCTACAAGGATGATGAGGGGACTGGAACATCTCCCCTACGA
>Ga0181612_181030_pt1 | contig 10557 bp, 6 predicted proteins | sample HoacroProtozoa21_FD_119630 | JGI IMG/M metagenome (GOLD analysis project Ga0181612, IMG submission 119630) | Hoatzin crop microbial communities from Cojedes, Venezuel. Combined Assembly of Gp0051906, Gp0051904, Gp0051908
AAACTGGAGTCTCAGCAAAATGAAATACATTGCAGAAAATATCAGCCTTCCTCTTTTTAGAAAAATTGTTAAAAAGCTTTCAGCGGGGGGGGGTGTGGGGGGGTGTGGTGTCAGTTTTTAAGTTAAAATTGTCTTTTTTTGTCTGGAAGCATGAAGAAAATAATTTATCTAGTACTTCTTATAGATGCACGTTCTTTAATAGTGGAAAAAGAGGGGCTGCAGAGGGAATCGGAATAAGATAGTAGTTCATGCTGTGAAAGACAATTAGGGAGGAACCTATGCTGGATGTATAATCAGTTACTCGCTAAGGTGAAAGGCCAGGAGAGGACCTCCAGCAGAGAGGCCACCAGTGGTATGAAGTGTGAGGGATTCCAAAAAGAAGTCCCCCTTGCATAGAGATAGGTTGGGTGGCTTGAGATCATCTGTGATGGATTTCTGACAGATTAAGGTATGCTGAAGAAGGGGGCTTCTGTAAAAGAGCAGAAATGAAGGTGCAGAAAAACACCTTAAACATTATCCCCTTTCTGCAGTGGAAGGACGAGGGGATATTCCGTCTTTGGGAGCTCCAGTCAGCCAGGTCTGGAGTCTTTGGCTTTGTAAATCAGGAAAAAGTGAGAGTAGGTTCAGCCAGTCTAGTGTCTGGAAATGTACAGAGAAAAGAAGGTGACATGATAGATGGTTACTGATTTGAATCCAGTGAATGCTGTATGTCATGTTCTATATCCAAACTGAACTATGCATTAGTTGGGCAATGATAATGGAAGATCATCTTGACTTAAGACTGAGTACTAACTGAAGAAAAATTTGGAGGCTTGGCTCTCTAGTAGGAGAAAAATATAATAAAGGAGGGAATTAGCTTGCTTAGTTTGATCTTATTTCTGATATGGTCACTGCAGTATGTATTAAGTCTGAGTAGGATCAAAAAGCATTTTTGAACTGAGGCTATACAAGAATTTTCCCACTATGAAAACTTGTTTGACTGAACAAGTTGAGATTATTCAGTATGTGGGTTCCTATCTGTTATATACTGACAGGTATCTTTATTACCAGAACAGGCGAAATGTTTTCTACGAGTCAGAAGTATGGAAACTACCCAGATTTCTGGTAAATACTGTCAGAAAGTAATTACACATCATATTGTGTGGTATGCTAGTTAAACACTTCTGTTTACTGGGATCATATCCAGTGATTTCAAAGATTAAATCTGATTTCTAAAACATTATAGAATAAAATGTGTGGATTCGAACACTTCTGCTTTGAGATTACAGGATGTCACGTGAAGAATTTATTCAGTTCCAGTTCTTCCAAGTACCAATTAGAATTGTGGATTCCTCTTATTCTGATTATTTGAACATAGGTAAGACAAAACACCCCAACTATGTGGTGTCTTAACTTTTTCTTCCTTATCTCTATTGCATTAAAGTAGTGGGTCGGATTGGAAGGTCAATATCTAAACATCTCCAGTGCAGAAATGCAGACCTAGAACTACCTAAATTGTCATGGGGATTCCTCCTGGCTTTTTGGGCATCCCTAATTTACACATGCTGTGTTTGTTAGAGCTAATGATCTACTTTTAAGTGAACATTTTGGAATCCCAGAAGCATCTGGGCTGTTGCACTACTCCAAGTACTATAGTATATCTGTGGGTGCTACAGAGACTTAAATAATAATGATACTGATATTTTGCAGCCTGAGTGGCTTGAACTCATTGTGAAGTATAAGCTGAAACAAGGTCAGAAAGATCCGAAGACTCAGTAGGGTATGGCAGATTTTGGTCATGCTATTGTGGGAAACGGTTCCAGTTTAAACAAAACAAAGCAAACCAAATCCTCTAAAGACAGAGATATAATCATTAACTCTTTTGTGATACAGGATTTTTTTGGTTCAGAAGATATCATCTTCTATTATCCCTGCCTTAGGGTTTCAAGAGGGCAGAAATACACGTGGTACTTGCTCTGCCACCTTAAACTTTGACTGAGGGAGGCAAGGGAAATGCTTAGAGCAGAGTCATGGGAGGGCAAGGTTTTAAATAAAAATTGCATTGCAACACAATGCAACTCTTCAGGAGTATGTATCCTCTACAATACAATCCCTGTCCCTGAAATCTTCAAGGTGACCTCCCACTTGTGTTGGAAAAAAGTCTTTGGGAGGGACCACCCGGCTAGGAACTGGAGCTGTAAGTGTTGCCTTGTAGGTCTAGTAGAGTTCAGGAATGTCCCTGTTTAGATTGCTTTGTATTTTTTGTTTTAATTGTTCTCTCAGCTCTGAATGAAAAAATGAACAATAATAGAGCTGTGTGAGATTGAAATATATGAATCCATAAGAATTTCCCTCGGCTTTCAGGAAAGCTGAAGAGTAAATATCAAACCGCTCAGAATTAGTGATCTCTAAGTCTTCTGTCTCTTCTGACCCTTTTTAATTCTAGTCTTACATTGTAGGTGCCACATTGCTACAAAGCAGCATTTATAGTGATCTGAGAGCTATTGTGGTGGTTTTGGGTCATCAGCTAGAGAGCACTACTTTTAGGCCAGCAATTGTTCATTCTTCCTTTCTGTCTCTGAATTTGCTTTCATTTTTGCGCATATTTTTGTGTCTTTTGTACAGTAGGCTTACTCAGGGTTTAGAGCTAGTTATCTTCTCATTTGCTTTCATTTATTTCAAACTGAAATAAAAATGAAGAACAGGACGCTAAACAAAAACAAACCAATTCTGTTGTGAAAGTAACCCGGGAAAACTTGTTTCGCTGGTTCAGGTTACAATAGAAACTAATATTTTAATTTTATTGATGATAAACCTGTAGTGCTTTCTGCTAATTTTTCTGTGGCTAAGTTAAAAACAAAGGTGAACAACTTTAAGTCTAAACATTTCCTGCAGTCACGCTAATGACAGACTTCCTGTTATAGTTTATATTTTCAGAGCAAACGTGCCTGTTGAAATCTAAGCTCTCTTCTGAAAATGCATTAGCATTGGCATCTCCTCGATTTAAATACTATGCATTCTGCTGTATTTTATGCATTTAAAGAAAGTCAGATTCTTTTCCCCTCTGCCTTCAATGCAGTCAGCATCTCTTTAATTTTTTCCAATAATATTGCAGTACTTCAGTACTCATTTTAAAGATAGATGGATTTTTTTCTCATAAAGAAGAACATTGTGGCGTAAAAAAAACCCGCTGGATGTGATTTCAAAAAATGTCAAAATATGTCAAATGCAGAAACCACTCAAGGGTTTCATTAACTGAAGCTTTGGTGATAAGTGTCATCTTGTCAAAGACCCACCCATCTCTCCCAATACATTACCAAATGTACTAATTTCCTTGCTGAGCTTGATGTTTATTGTATAGCTGAAATTGAAAATGGTCGGTAATGGAGTGAGCTTCAATCCAAGACCAATTCTGAATCTAAATTACTTGCTTCTTTCAATAGCATTGACAGAGGAGAGCTTTGTGCACCTTGTACCTAATCAACCCTTACTGTGACCCTAAATTCAGCAGTCTTCAGAGATTAATAATAAAATCCTCAGTTCAAACAAGTATTTGCCCTGAACAAGTTGCCCATTTCTTATGTTGAAAATGAAAGAATGTGACATTTTTTAAAGCTCTGCATGTTGTGGACCCTCACTAATTTTTGATCTTTGACCTAAGGGGGCAGTTTTAGGAATAAAAATCCTATATAGACCTGATGTATGTGTTCTTAAAGAAAACATCTTCTTTGAAGGAATAATTTTACTTTTATTCTGTTTTAAAATAGAAATTAAATTATAAAGTCTATTTACAGGTGTGAAATAAATGCTGGCGGATATTTTTGTCCAAAACAAAGTCTACTTCTGTAGAAGCACAAACAATTAGGAGTAATACGTGGAAAAAATGATAGGTAATTTAATTTTATTTATTTTATACATTATAAAACCTTGTAAAGCTAGTGATTTTTCCAGTTTCAAAAGTTTTCACCAGGTTACAAAAGCGAGAGAGCCCTTGTATCTTGGACTTTGCTCTGTCTGTCCCACAGATGGTACAGGTCATTTTACAAAGTACTTGGTTGCTAATTTGGAATCTGAATCTAAGTATTTTGAGACAAAGGGAAAGCTGGCTCTACTGAAATCCACAGGAAGAAGTCCTAACCGGAAAAGGAAAACGATGATCCAAACTGATGGGGCAGAATGAAATTTCCTTTTGTTTAGCAACATCCAATTTCAGAGCAGGAGACCATGACGTGGTCTTTAGTAGTTGGAAAATGCAGGCTGCAGGCAGCTTAAGCAGTGGAGTTTTCTGGCTGCTTTAGGTGAAATCTGAGAGTATGATGAAAGGGGTAGCTAGCTGAAGTTGCAGTACAGTTAAATTCACTGGTTTCCTGCAGTAGAGGGCAGTAGTGAGGTATGTGACCAGTCATTAGTGCTCATCTACTAATTCTGTGGGGAAAACAAAAGTGAAATTTGAGAGATTAACTGCTCCTTATATAACTGTTTGCTTGCATCAGCTGGTGGAGTTGTCAGTGAAGCTGTGTAGCAGGACATCATTCAGCTTACATTTTGTGGAGTCCTTAATTTTTCCCAGCATGTGTTTTTCATGCTGTGTTTTGTTTGTGGCCCTTGGCTTGTCCTTCCTGCAGCCAGCAAGCCCTTGTCTTCACTGCTTTTGGAGTGGTTGGTTGGAGTGGAGCAGCTGAGTTGTGATGCTCAGTCCCAATTGCTTTGTAGATTGGAAAAATCTAGTTTCAGTGAGATCATGTCATGAACCCGGTGAACCGTATTAAATGGATTTTTGCTGTAAAACCAAAGCAATAAAGATATATTGTAGCTGAAGCTAGTTAGCATGGTTGGAATGTGTTAACATTCTTTCACACTAGAACTAATGACAGATGGTTCCGTCAGTGTTGTGGATAAGCAATAGTAGGCAGAAGTTTCTCTGTGTCCTTGATCATCATTTTTGTTATGAGTCTTATCAAGGCATTGGAAAAAGTCACAGACTTCTGCTCCCCAGCTTTCACATCAGGATGTATTGAGGGGAAGGTTTGGTTATGCTGGGTTGAAGGCACCACTGACCCAGTATCTAGAAACCCAGTGATGGATTCACATTACTGATCGGACAACCCACCCCTGCCCTTGTAATTTGTATTCACAGTTTTGTGCCCTATTTTTTTGATTTATATTGATGTCAACTAGATTTGAACCTATCCATCATAGTTATACCACTGTTAGATCTAGTGTAAACACAGGGAAGTTCAGTAACCCTGAACTTTGTCAAATGGTGTGGCATGCAGACACAGCCTCTACAGAGAGTCGCTTACATCCATGCAGGGTGGCTGCAGAATACTACTGAATCAGAATCGCTACTTGGCAATGCTTATGACAGTGTTCACACTTTGCAAAGATTTAAATGAATAAATAGAAGATGATGGGAAAATAGGCAAAATTCACTACATGATGAGAATCTTGGATTATGGGGAAATTTTTAAGATCATCTTGCATATTCATTTCAATAAAGAGAAGAGGTGGTTTTCCTGCACACAACAGCTACCATGTAAAGAAATATGCCTGCTTATCATTCATTCATTTCATCTGTAAAAGGGCAACTTGTTTCTGGGCAGAACTAAACAATTCTTTATAATGTTTATAAAACACTTCTGTTGAGAGTAAATGATAGCTATAAAATTCTGAATAGTTGTGTTTAATAATCAAGTAGGACAGCCTTGTCTCTCATACTGCTCTTTGCTGCATGTCACAACTTTAGTCTCAATGCTATAGGTATAGTCCACTGAAATAATTTATGATAAAAGCAAACAAATTAGTTGCATGGAAAATAACAAATGGTATGGTCTCATATTCTTTCTTATGTACTGCTCCTGTACTGGAGCACTAATAATCTGGAGTAATTTCTGAGAAAGCATCAACACTTGCATCACTACTTCCCAGAATTATCTGAATAACCAATGTGATTATTGGACTAGGGCCCTAGACTGCACTTCCCTGGGTGCTTATTGGCTAAAAAAGGGATTGTGTAATTACTCTTCTGTACTAAAAATGGTTTCTAACAGAAAACCATGTTCTTCTTATACTTCAAGGACTATTTGTTGAATATTTAGTGAAATGCTGCCACATTTCTTTTTGATGAAGCTGCAGAACACTTTATACTAATCTACCTTATCTCATCGTGCACTGGAATCCCCTGACCTGTCAGCTTTTTTTCTCTAGGATTATTGTTGCCTCTTTCATTCCCTGCATTCCTACTGCTTTTATGGATGATAGGTTATCCATACCTTCCTCAAATTGTTTCCATATGCCTGTTGTTTAGAAGACCAAACCTATAAGCTGATGTAGATCACTGACACAGCTGAACTCATCTTGTAATAAACCTCCCAGATACTGTATCCATATTCTAATCAGATATTACTTCTTTCATTAACATCTTAATTAATACTTTGCTGGCCATAACTCAAATATCATGTGATTATTATTTGCTTGTTTAGTAAAAAATGGCTTTATCTGACAAAGACTTTAAGTACTTTGTTAGCCTGCGGTTAGTAGAAAGGCAGTTGGGTGTGGACTTGCTTTCTCTTATCTAAGCCATGTATGATCTGAGGCTTAATTCAGTAAGACTTAATCAGCATCTACACAGTGCTTTGAGAATTTATCAGTCCATTTAATCTATGTATGCTTGTGTATGTGTGTTCGGACACAGACGTCTTTCAGTGCTCAAAGTTGTTCATTGTTTGGTTTATTTCAGCATTAGCTATAGGGTAAGCTCATAGCTCCAAAGTCAGTTCCTGTGGGAAACATAAATGTGTGTATGGACATAGAAGCATATCCTGTTTTCCTGTAATACATGATTGAACCTGGGGTTCATTTTCTTGTGAACAGTTCCTTTGTGCTTATTCCTTGTCTTTTCGTCTTTTACTTATGGGAGATAGGATCTCTGAAGGTGTTCCTAGAAGATGTAAACTTTCCATCCATTTAAGTTTCTTTTGGAGTAAGTCATTAGTGCCTCATTCAGCTTGGAATGAGAGCACCTTTGAGCTGGGTGTCAAATATAATTTCCAACATTACTGCATCCATTTTTGCCTTCTGGATTTTCCCAGCTATTTGATTTCAATCACTAATGAAGTTTGTAGGAAATGATGTTCCTCCTCTTAGCTTGCTTAGATATCTTATGGAAGAAGGATCTCTGCTGACTACTGGACATAGCTGTGTGAAGTCTGTGGCATGCAGAATGCGTTTTAAGCATTTCTCTCACAGGTGAAGGGCTTCACAGCTAGGTGTTGACAGGTCTTCCCAAAATGGTCTACAGTAGAGGAAAGATAGTTACAAGATATTTTTGGAGCTGTCTTTAGAACTGATAATTCTTATACTGATTTCACTGATGACAGATGCCGAAGGACTGACGAAGCCTGAGTGGAAGAATATGGATCATGTTCTCTTTCAGGTACCAGGATTAATTGCTTTGCTGTGGGCACTAGCCAGAACTTCTAGTCTTTCTGCTCTGAGGCTGATCTGGCTCTAGGATTTTTGTTACTTGTATTCCTTGTCTTTGGACAAGTTTATAAAAAATATGCCTTGATTTCATTGACTCCCAGCCTAGTATACTTAAGGATCCTCTTATGGCAGCGTGTTGCCAAGGTACTGATGCTTATTGAGCCTTGGTTGAGATACAGCCAAGGAATTGTCAGACCCTGCTCTGCTTGTGAGCACAGTTACTGTAGAGTCTGCTTACTGGTTTGGATCTGCTTTTTCAACAGTTGGCTTGGTTCCTTACATGAATCTTAATGACTTGAATTTCATGGCTTCAGTGATGGATGGTTTTCAGCAATAATCCGTGCATGCTTCCTTCTGGCCAGACAAGTTCTACTCAATAGTAGGAACGGGGCATTATACACTTAAGTGTACTGATTGCTTTTCTCCCTTGAAGATTTTTTTCCCATTATTGTGGATGGTTTTCTAGACTTGAGGAAAGGATTTTTTTTTTCTTCTTTAATCCCAAATACATGTTAAAAAAATAATTTCCACACCTTTCAGCCTCTCATAAAAAGGTGCTGCTTTTTTTCCACCCTGATTCCCTGAGAGTTTTATGGAGTCTAGATGTGATCTTTGGTCCTAGCTGGAGACATATTCTTCAGTGGGATCTCGGACTTTTTGAGGATTATCATTTTGCCAGGATGATGGTTCAGACCCTTAAGGATATTTCTCCTTGTGCACCTCTTTTCCAAACAGAACCAGCCTTACCCAAGGCAGTCTCTGAATTCTGTATAACACACCTGTAGCGTGGATGTGCCACATGTGATACAGCTTCTGTTAGTGGAATCCCCTTTCTTGTGCACTAAACTAAAATTTCTGTTCAGCACAACACAGCATACAGTAAGTGATTTAAAATCTTCCATTAGTGTTCTACATATCATTTTACAGGCTATAGGAGGTGGCAAAATTAGAAATCATTTTCATGCTATCTAATCAGTTAGCAAACCATCACCATGCATTTTGCTATCCAGTAATTGATCATTGCATCAATTATTCATCTGAGCTGAAGATATAGCTGGCTATTAGATGTCAATCTTCCAGCATGAAGCTCATGACAAAAAATGGTGATCTGTTAACATACAATAGGAAACACAGGCACTGAGCTAGATTCATCAAACTCACAACAAATTTAAGGGGACTGAAAAACTTGCAAGATTTACTGATGTTTCTTTTCCCTGAATGGTATGACTCATGGAAAGTGCAAGAGAGATTTTGGACTGTTAACTCCTAGGTTTTGGAATAATTTACCCTTACTTCTCAGCTACTTGGGTTGGAGGGTTTGTCATATGGACATTTTAGCTGCATATTTGCTGTGTAATGTGAGGATTTCAAGATGTGGGCAATGCTACTGTAATTATGGGCAGGTGTCGTGGGAGTGTGTAAAGGCTTCAAGGAATCCTGTAATTTAGAAAAAAAAAATCTTTACGCCACAGCTAAGTATTTGGACAACCTTATTTTAATTTATCTGTTGCATACTTTTGTTTTCATGTTTTGAAAGTGAACTGGTTTTAATTCTTGTAACTTTTATATAAATTTTAGTTTTTACCTATTATGTGTTATCGCATACTAATACACCAAACAGTGGAGTAGAAAGGAATGAATGTAGAACATGTATATCTCTTTAAAGTTCTGAATTTAAATAGATGGCCTGTGTGCTGCCTGTTGATGGCAACAACCAGTCAGTCATCCTGAGAGTTCATGGCTGTCAATAAAACTGAGTGGTTAGCCGCTTATCATTTTGAGTAAATGTCACTACCAACCTTAGATCTCCCTGCCAATGTATCAGGGTTCAGTCTTGATATCAGCAAAATGATGAAGCTGTTGGAAGTGGGAGGAGGAGGGAAAAGGTAAGAAGCTATCAAAACCAGAGCAGAACTTCAGCTACTCTTACAAACTACAGGGAGATACTGGGAGGGCTGAAAATCTAGAAAGACCTGCAGAAATTATTTGTAGTCTTTAGCTGTTTTTATTACAGAACTACTGATGTCTAAACTGTGGTTGGTGCCTCATTATACTACCCATTGTACAACAACAGAAGAGATGCCCCCACCCTCAGAGAGTTTATACTCTCAATAGGCAGTCAAATAAAAGAGTGAGAGACCAGAGGAAGTGATTTGCCAAAATCATACTAGAGGTCAGTAACAGAGCTGGGATGAAACTGGGAGTCCCGATGCAAAGTCTATTCCATAATCAATATCAATACTTGAATGACCAGGTGAATATAATAAATTTAATCAGCTATACACCTTGATCTGTCAGGACTCGCTATGACTGTTATCAAGAACACCGTATAGATAACACTGTCAATAGTAAAACACTGTTAGCTAAAGGGCAAAGTGCTTTTTATGGAGATGACTGCTTAATTCACTTAAATTGTATCAATTTTCCCTGCTTCTCACTTCCAGATGGATTAAAAATAATTTTATTGGATTCTAGGACGTGCGTTTTGATCTTACCTAAAGTAAATTGAGACAAAGTTGCATGTCACACTGTTGCTAGAGGTAATATTATTTACTGTTCCAGGCAGAAAGACACAAAGATGAATTTAAACCTGTGCCTTGGAGTTTTCTTGCTTTTTTTCTCGGTTGGATCCCTAGTATTGATTGAACACATGTATTTGAGGCTTAAAATGAAAATTTCCTGAATAAATAGAACCAGAGGTAACTATATTTTGTGACATTTATGGATATTTACAGCTATTTGGTTAATAGTAGTGTTTACAGGTACTGTCAGACGCTTGACTTATTAAAAAGCCCGAACACTTTAACAAAAGATCACAAAATAAAAAGTAACTTGGAATATGTTCTTACAAGACTGTGTATGCAGTCTTCTGACAATGCTTCAGGGGGAATAATTCAGAATAATGAATGTAAGAGTCTGACTTGTAAAGTCCTATTACCGTTATTGTTTATCTACCACTAAAAATAACCTACAAAATATTTGGGGGGGGGGGGGGTGGGATTTTTTTTTGTTTTTTCTGCCCTTGGTTTGTTAAAGTGTTAAATCTTCAACAGAGAGGAACTGACATTGTTTTATTAATATTAAAATGACAAA
>Ga0181612_116487_pt1 | contig 10556 bp, 5 predicted proteins | sample HoacroProtozoa21_FD_119630 | JGI IMG/M metagenome (GOLD analysis project Ga0181612, IMG submission 119630) | Hoatzin crop microbial communities from Cojedes, Venezuel. Combined Assembly of Gp0051906, Gp0051904, Gp0051908
TCCCTCGACCTGCTGGTCACACTTCTCTTAATGGAGCTGTTTTGCAGCTGGAATTCACATGAACTCTTGGAAGATCTACTGGGAAAGGAATTTATGACAAGTTCTGAAACTGCTTTTTAGACATAGAAGAGCCCATTCGTCCTGAACTTTGGGATTCTTGGATTTAAAGGAATGATTAACTGTTTTTATATACTTCTTCTGTTAAAAAAGAGGTTTTTCTTCTTTTCTTATTCTTTTCTTAGTCTGTAGGTTTTATTTTTGTTATTGTGCAGTAACAGAGAAATCAGTTCCTCTGTATGCATCACATGTTCTCTAAGCTTTGTCATGAATGGTAAACAGGGAAGCTGGAGCAATTTCAGATGATCATATTTATTTTTTCCACTCTGTTCATTCCTGATAAATGGAAAGATTTTTTTCGAACAAGGTCAGTGACACCTCTCAGTTGCTTCTTTGTAACTCCTTTGTGCCATCACTCTATTTCCAACAAACCTTTTCTTTTGAGATGAGGTTGAAAAAGTTCGTATCAAAACAAACAAATCTGTTATGTGAATTCAAGAGTTTTTTATTTTCTGCTTTGTTCAACACATTTCAAAACTGAACATCCTTTGCTTTGTAATTTTTTCTGGAGTTATGCCAGCCTTCAAAGACTATTGTTTTGACTGTGTTTGGTGTTTGACTTGATTGTGCTCCCAGATAGAAATAGGCTTAATTTATTTTTGGTTTAATTGTTTATACAGAGCAGCTCCTTATTAATTGAAAAGCATGCAGAATAGCTACCTCTCCTCTCCATGGAAAAAAAATTCTATTTCATGTTCAAAAGGCAAATGTGAAGGCGAACCTACAAAAGAAAGCTGGTCTCCATCAGATTGCTGTGCCTACGACCTTTATAACTTCTCAATTAAAAAACTGTCCTGCTGGACTAGCCATCCCTTCACACTGATTTCTCAGGTGTAATAATCTACATCCCTTTGGCGTAGATAATTACATCTCCTGTGGGACTGGATTACTGCCTCGAGAAACAAAAAAAACCCCATAGTTGCCTCTCAATGCCAGGTTAATATTAAGAGCAATACAAATGATATCAAAAGGTTGAATTGCAAAGCTCTAAAAATACACATTTGTATTATCATATGCTCACAACAATTTTTCTGGTGATGCCAGTACTGGGGTAAATACTATAATTATTACTGAGGTCAATGATTTACATTCTACCTTCGCCAAGCCAGGAAACTTCATTAATTGTAAATGATTCTGCCAAGTAATAGAAAATAAAAAATATGATCTGTGTCAGAAAGTTAGTTAATGCATAGCTCTAGATAGTCCCACAAATTTCTGTGGAGTCTAATTTTTACTGTATGTTAGAGATGATGTTTGATGGCATATGGAAACTACATTGTCTTGTTTATCTTTTTTGTGTAAGGTCTGTCATTTTGTGTCTATCAGCCCGTAAATGCATTCCTTTTGCTAAGCCTGTCTGCCACCTGTAATACATAGGGTGGAAAATTAAGCCAAAAAGAAGGAATTGGGTTTCTTTTTGTTTTCCTGAGGAAGGTGTTTCAGAAGCTTGGCCTATACAGTCCTGGTTAGTAAGAATAAGGGAGAGTTTAATGTTAACCCCGACGTTTTCAAGGCTTCTGCCTAGTAAGAATAAGGGAGAGTTTAATGTTAACCCCGACGTTTTCAAGGCTTCTGCCTATCTGAAGGAACACTCTAAAGGAGAAACTGTGGTCTGATTAAAAGTTATTTGGATGATGCACATTGATGTGGGCTAGTCTCCTAGTCAAGGTTCCTCTTCACTCTAATAGGACTTTTTAGAACTGTCTTGATGGCCAGATAGAGGAATTAGTCAAGAAGGAGAGTTTAGTTTGGAAATCAAACTGCTAGCTTGTCCTGAGGCAATTTCTAGTGGCTCTTAGGTCTTCAAATGTGTATGGAGGCATGTTGTATGTGTTGTCAAGCACTTATGCAAGGTACAGCTATCTGTGTATAGTGATTTTTCTTGAGCTATAGCTGAGCATCATTTACATCCTCATTTGTTCAACCAAAGTTTAAAACTGCTGAGCTTCTGTCTTCTTCCTGTCAGAATGGGGAAAGATTTTTTTCCCGCTTCATTTAAAACGTATTTCTGTTGTCCTAAATGTGTAGTCTGGGGTTTGGTAGAGGCAGGCTTACCTAGTACCATATTTCATGGTCACTTCTGATTTTAAGTTACCTATAAATATGTTTAGAATTTCAGTCCCTATACTCTTTATCCAGTAAAATCCAAGGAACTGGAAGATTTTCTGGAGTGTGCCTAGATAATCTTACTTTGTCACTATCTTAGAGTTTTATGTGACTTCATATGTCTGCTCTTTCTGTTGATTTACAGCTATTATTTGCATTTCCATGACAAATCTTTTATATCTGCCCATTTCTCCCTCACCCCATGAGACACATGGGAGACGCCTGATGAGAGAGAATGTCTGTCCTGCCATCTGTCAGCCAGCAAGACGCAGCGGAAATTTAGTGATGTCCATTGATCTGTCTGAAATGTAAAGCTGTATTCTACACACACTATCAGTAAAAAGCCCTACAAATGGACTATAGGAAGCCCCTACCCCCTGCTAGAATTACTGAATTCCAGTGAACATCCTAATGTCTGTTGATGGGAAGTGGGGGAAGAGGGGAGAATTTTTCTTTAAGCCTGGAAACAGTACTGAAATATTTAAGTTAATACTATGAAAAGATATCACAGCATACATAAAACATGAAATGCCATACAGGAAACCTTCTAATATTGCAGTAGCTTTGCAAAGGCAGATGGTGTAGCACAGACAAGACATAATATTTTTCAGGCATTTGGTAGCTCACAGTCCTTTCCTAAACAATAGAGTTAGTTTAAAATCTATTAAAAACAAAGGAAATTCTGTCTGCCTCCTGCCCAGGTTGGAAGGAACCAGCTGCTTCTTTTAAAAACGCCTTTTAGCATATCCTGTGCACGGTATCTTGATGGCCTCCTTTCAAAAGAGTCAGACCTCAGATTTGCCTCTAAACAAGTGTTTTTTCGCAGGCAGCCAAACAGTGCTCATGAGCTGTATTTCAGATGCCAAAAGGAATTAGTATCTGGCAGGATTTTTTAAAGAAAATTCTTTTAAATAAAGCATATAGAACCATATGTTCAAGGCTACTTTGAAAAACCCTTAAGAGTGCTAAGCCTAATACTAACATAGGAATATTTTCTACACAGGAGCTTAACACGGTTGTGGGATTTTTTTATTTCTTGCTTTGCTTATGGAAAGGGGGAGTCATTTCAGACCTTAGCCTTTTCCTTTGTCTTGCAAATGGGATGACTGTTTTTAAAATGAGCAAATATGTCCCAGCTGGATCTTATAGCCTAAATAAAACCTGTGTAAATTTATCTTGACGAATGTAAACAGTCAAGTGATAACTTTTTCCATTAACCGAGTCTGGAAGAATGTAAACCAATTTGTGTTATATTTCTGTTTTTTCCATTGTAAGGTGTTTCTTGCCATTCCTTTGCTTGCCTGTGCATTTTTTAACAAATGAAGTTTGGGTCTGGTGTCTCTTATCTCTGTTAACACAAGACCACTCAGATATAGCTAGAAAGAATTTTCCAGCGAGGATGATTAAGAATCAGTTCTCATAATATTCACTGTCATGGAAACTTCCTGGTCTACATGTATTACATGGAAAAATTGTTCCTTAACACCAACATCTTGCCTCTCTCTTTCCTCATCACTGCCCACTTGGGGAGTTATTGTCTAGATGAGATGCCAGTTCACTGATATCCTGCCAGAGGAAAAGTCTGAGGGAAAGAAGCTTTCAGCACATTCTGCATTTCTGAAGTGCAAACGAATGATGGAGAGGGCTGTGCTGAGGCTGCTGAGGTCTGCTTTAGCAGAGCTAGCTGTTAACCGCACAGCTGGGTCCCAGCTCCGCAGCTAAAACTTCTTCGGCAGACCTGCAGAGCTCTGCTCCTTTCTGATGCGATTGCCCTTTGGGAGCTGTGATGCTTCAGCTCTTGGTAGCTGGCTCCTTGCTGCCTCTCCCTGTCAGTCTCAGATCTTGATGTCTCTGTCCCCGCTCCCAGTTGCTGTCCCTGTCAGGGTTGCTGGTGGTTTCAAAGTGTGCATTTGGCAGTGGGTGCAAGCACAAGCAATTAATTTTTCTAGATAAAAATACTTGGGGACTACTGCTTAGCTGTTCTGAATGGCAACAGACTTATGGCCGCCAATGGCTTTGATGCCAGCCTATGTGTACAGATAGACAGCTGAGCACTTGGTTAATGTTTGGTTATGAAAAAAGTAGCAATCTCACCGACATGCCGGCTTGTGCAAGAGCACCGAGACGGTGCGTGTGGTTGTGTATCTCTGATGGACGGAGTTTCCCCACTGGCAATACCAAGGGTCCTGAACCACAGTGCTCCTCCATTTGCTGGAAGGCACAGCTCCTCTTCCAGGGTGGCTGTCACATGTTCCCAAGGCACTGGGCAGTCCTTGCTGGTCATCTCTTCAAAGGAGAGCAACGTCTCTGTCAGGAGAAACAAATTTTCTGCTGAGACTCGCACTCACACATGCAGATGCCCTTCTTCTTCATTCGTGTCTGCCTTAGATAGCATGATGTCTACCATAAGCATTGAGTCTTTCACAAAGACATCAATCCACAGCTTCTCATCACCCGCTTCCATCCAGGCAAAGAGTTTAGGCCACCACCCAGCCTCCAGCACAGCCGGTGCTCAGCCCAAGGCCACACATTTCCCCAGTATGAAAAGCACAGGGAAGAGTGGCAATTTAACAAGACTTAGTTGAACTTAAATACACTTTGAATAATGTAACTTGTTTTCAGAAACCTCATTAAATAGTCATAGCACTTTTCTTTCTTTTCCTTCCCATCATCAATGAACAATTAGCCATGCATTTGTGCGTAAATGGAAGTTCTATCCTTTCTATAATTAGAGAATGCTATAATTATAAATGCCTCCAATTCTAAGTAGCCTTGGGCAGCCACCTCCAAAATCAGCCTTTGCAAATGCAACTATACACAAACCACAGCACCATGATGCTCAGAGGCATTTTTTTCCCCTTTAACAAAGATAACTCACCTTTGTTTTGCCATTCTTGAGATTTGTAGAAGACCTGTTAGCCACAGAATGTGGGTGAGACTATCTCTGATTTATTTGGTGAAGCTTTGTACATCATCACTGTCTTCCTCTTTCATGGTGAAAAAAATTACTGGGACAGGGAGATGGGACCAAAGAGGTATGGGTTCTTCTCTTGACTCTGCAACAGATTTATGGAGTAATTTTGCAAACACTGCATATCCTTTGTGGCACTGCCTGTAAAATAAGGATAATGATTTTTAATGCTTTTATGAAATGCTTTGAGCACTTTGGCTGAAAAATGCATAGCATTATTAATATTGGATATGGATCAGTGAGGGAAAAAGGGCTGATTAGCAGCATTTGCATTTATGCGTATCTGCTAATCCCAATAATAAAAACAAAATATTAAGTAGATATATGGTTTTTTATTTGATGAAACTTTATACACTGTTTCTTTAAGCGTGGCTGAAATATTTTTGACACTTAGTAAGGTCTTGCAATTAATCTCTTTTGCTTTAAGATGTTAGTAAGACACCTCTACCTTTTCCTGATGTTTTTTCCTGCTGTTTGTCATTGCGAAATAATCTTAGAAAATGAAAGAAATCAGCAATACTTCAAGAGGAAATATAAACTTCCAGTAATGACTGTGAGAAAAATTTCCAATTAGATGTACCTGTTTGCCATCTCAAATGAAATTGTGACTGTAAAAAGTGTGCTTGGAAAAAACATTTGAGAGAAAAGAATTAAACCAATTTTTGTAAAGAAACATTAAAAGAATATCTCTAGTCCTATTCCTTTTTCAGTCTCTGTGTGTTTCCTGATCACCTATAGCAAGATCATCTTACAGTGTCATTCATACAGGAAGATTCTGGCTGGTGAGTTAGGCTGAAAGATTTCTGTCTCAATGCATTGCAGTACCCAGGTTAATATCTTTATAGCCAGGTAAAAATCCACTCTCTTTACTCAAATGTCTGCTCTGAAGTCTGTTTGATTAATATCTGTCAGTAAAGTGAAAGGTAAAGGTGTGACCCGTGACACCCTGGGAGGGGGTGGATGTGGGTATTGTATTGAAGGGCTCCCTGAAACTAAATAAAATTACCTGAGAGTGGGAGAAGTTATTCTCACGTGTCTAATGCTCACACTTGGTCTTACAACAGCACCACATGTCCTTAGAATTTAAGCCTAATGTAAAAGGATGAGATATAAGCTAGCAAGACAACAATCCTTGCATTTTTCCATATAATGCCAGCTAAGACATATCTCTTGAGGGGCTTTCTTACTTTTGAAGTATATAGCTAACCCATCCCCAGGACTTCGAGAGTTTCTCTGTGATAAGGCTTTCACTTCAGCGCATTAGGGGATGGAATGGCTCCTTCACTTGTACGTGGACTACTCTTTGGTCTGTGATGCAGACACAGAGATGCCAAAGGAAGTACAGCCCTTTATGCCACCCTGCTGTGTTTAGCACAGCAGACATACCCTGAATGAGCTCGTTGTCCATGAGCTGGGTTTCTATAACAAGCACTGGACTGGGTGATGGGGCAACTTTTAGGCCATCAGTGACAAATACATGTTGGTAACACATAGGTAATCTGAAGCTATGGGTGCAGCGCTGAGAGACCTGTTTGGCAACTATGTGAAGTGGCCATCTATTGACTAACTATTTAGACTAACAAAATGTTCCGAAAAAACTTGGAATAAGAAGTGAGCAGGAAAGCTGATCCTGTAGTGGGGCGGTAGGCCTGGGGCTGTGCCTGTCTGTGGTGTGCCCATTAGCCTCCAGACTGCTGAAGCCTTGGTGCTGACATCTCATGGACCACAGGCCAGTCACCATGAGGTGAGGTGCAACTCACTCACCAGGTGCAGACTTTGTCTCCCAGCCACAGAGATTTTAGCATAGTTGTTGGTTACATGGTAAACAGCTCAGCTCTGTCTGCACCGTATAGAAGAAAAAGAGTGAGCAGGCATGAGATCCATAGTCTGCTCCCTCAGGCAGGACCAGATGCAGGAGCCACTTGCTCTTGTAGAAGCCAGCAGCTCACATCAGTCCCGCGCCTGCCTTGCAATTGACACAACTCCCAGCACCTTTCTCACAGTATCGATCAGCAATGGGCCCTAGCTGAAGGCATGAGTCAGGGGCTGGCACTCAGAAATGAGGGTCTAGGATGGATCCTGATTCAAGAGAAAGTGAGGTGGAAAGGGCTGTGGCTTTTATACCCCTCAAACTTCTTGTAGTCAGCTTGGACAATTAGGAAATTTATGCAGTTTGCTGCGATATATGGGTCATAGGGTACCCCTTTCTACCTGTCACTGATATTTTTGATATTAAAAAAGCACAAATATATGTAGCATCTTCTTTCCAAAGCTACTGACTACATTTCATAGTATTCAGAAGAAATGTTGTAAGAGACTTTTCTTTTACTAAAAGTTTTCATTGAAAAGTTCATCATTAAGAGCTTCTCTCAGTTTTCTTTTCTTTTTTATCTTTATGGTATGTTAGAAAAACTTTATTCTCTCTTTCTAGCTGTGACCTCACAGGCCTACTGTACAAAGAAATAGTTTTAAAGGCATTTATCTGTATGTAGAGGGTCAACTTGAAAACAGTGGAAAATGACCGTATTGAAAACATTAACTGACCTTCAGTTTAGCAGAACTAGTTGCTGCTACTTCCCTGAAGAGGCAGTGAAAACAATTCCCTCTTAGACCAGAAAAAAAATACCCAAAGCCTGTGTGTAGACACTGGAAAAATACTCATTGTATCACAGTTAAAACTTAAATGAAATAAAGAACTCAGCTAGTCTTCTTAGGGCTTTTGGGAGTTGGAATTCTCTAAAATTTATATATGGATACATCTTCAAGATGACCAGGAATTTTTTTTGGAAGTGGGCTCACTTTGTTTTTCTAAGACATAAATTTGAATAGAGCTACTTGAGCCTTTTGAAGTAGAGTTATTTACTTCTAACCTTAGAACACTTCAGTAGTGCATATTTCCACAGCAAAAGAGTGACAAAGGAGATATGTGCCTTGCAATAGTTTTTGTGGGTCATGATGAAACAGATCCCTTCCAAAATAATAAAACACAGAACATGCAGCAGTATTCTCCAGTGGCTTCAGGACAGGCAAATTAAACGCTAGAGTTACCTCATTTCTTACTAATTTTTGTTCATGTTAAAATTTTTGAGAATGCAGGAGAAGGACTGAACCTTGCAGTTTGCCCTAAAATTAGTTATTTGATTCAGAGTAGTAAGGAAACCCTAAAACTACTGAGTCCTAAGAAAAAGCAACCAGTCTTTTATGTGAAAGACAGCTTTCTCTGCCTTCATAGTGTCTACCAACCTCTGGGATCGAGAAGAAGCCGTTGCACTGAAGTCTGGCTATGTCAGCTCTTAGTATGAGTAGAGCGCTCCTTACATGGTCACAAGCTGCCGACACAAATCCTGGTTTAGTCTGATTATATTTGCTGCACGATGTGGCTCAAGAATTGGGCAGCAGCACATTGAAGCACCTTCCCTGGGGTGCAGGGTGTAAAAGGTATTGTTCTAGGGGATGAAAGTTAGGGTGGCTCTTAAATACACTGCATCTGAAACAATGAGTCAAAATCAGAACTGGTCAGAAATGCCACCTCACGTGTTTGCTGTTTGAGAACACAGATCCCACAGATCTGATATGGTCTGTGGACATAGCTTCATTTCAACACTGGTCTTCTGGAAAACAAGCAAACTCTTGGCAGTCCGTCTACTCACTTCCCCAGCAGCCAGCCTCTGCTGTAATGAGTTATTATCCTTGGATCATTTACAGCTCCAGATTTCTTCCTAGGAAAAAATCCAGGGAAGCATATTTAAAAGGCTACAATTTGCTGTGATCGTTAAAGTAGTATGTGCCTTAGGAGAATTTTTTAAACCCCAGATTAAAGTTTCTGAAAAGCCATTGGCCATTGTAATGGCTTTTCATCCATTGTCATGAAGAGGACTATCTTAGATTCTTTTTGAGGGGAATCCAAATAGGGGAAAGAAAGACCGTGAGCATTCTTTTCTTGGATAACTTGGAGCAGAGGCATCCAAATTTTTCACAAAAGTATTCACATTTGTCCATTAGCTTGAAGCTTGCACGTAACTCATACAATGGAACATTTTGTCGCTGATTTGTTTTTCTCCATACAGCTGCAGAAGTGAGCTTCTGCCATAAAGACAGAAAAAAAAAGATTAAAAAGGAGGAAGGAACTGATGTTAGGCACCAGCTTTTCCATGGAGTGAAATTTTGAACTACCCATATTATGGTTGCTGTACACTGGAAGTGGCCAACGGCCACACTTTCCTGCCCTTGAATTTCTCATGAGTGTGAAGCGTTAGCAGTGTGTTTCTTACAAGTTGTGTTGATGATGGCCTGCTTTTTTCCAAAACCTCCTTGAGTCCTGGCATTTGTCAAATGTCAACAATAAGTCACTACTGTGATATAAATTTGCACATGACCAGCCTTACCATTTAACTATACCCTTTCCAACATTGTTGAGTACTAAAAGAAAACAAACCAAAGACCCTAACCTGCCTCTTTTGACACTGGGCCCTATTCGTGTCTCTGTGACCAAATGGAAAGCGACAAGCGCTTCTTCACAACATGCCAGCTATATGAAAAAGTGTTGATAACACGGGTTGAAAGACACAGCCTGGTGCCACCATGCCCAGCTGTTTCTTCGCTAAGTACCACTGTGCTGCCTCTGTTTCTTTTCAGGTTGGCGTGTTCCTAACTAGCTTCCCATTTTGTCTCCAGGGTACTGTATCTTTGGTGCTGCTTGCCAGGACAATAGACTTTCCCAAAACTGAATGCAACGCTTTTGTGTAGACTTAATCTTTGGTGAAACAGGTTCATCCCTGCTGCTTACAAAATTTGCAGTGCTCTGTGCCAAGAAATGCATCTGCTGTTGGCCCTGTCACTTAGCTCTACTGAAACAACACTTGTTTTGTGTTTCTGGGCTCTGCTGTACTGATTTACTAAGCAATATAGTTTGAGGAGAGTAACATATTTTTATGCTTTGTGATGATAGTATTTCTTTAACTTGTTGAATTTTCACTACACAAAAAAGTAGCTTTATTCCCTGATATAGAGCGCTTCCTGATGTAGAGTGTATATCCCCAGCCTTGGTCAAACCAGCATAGGTATGTGTCCTTTTCATGCAGTGACATGGCAAGGGTTTAAGCTCTCTATTTTGCTGTGGCCTTCTCTGGATTTACCTGTGGCACCCAGGGCTGCTGTGCCTCATCTAGCAGGCATGTTCCTGAGACCAGCCCCAGATATCCCCGTTTCCTTGTAGATTCTGACTGTGTAAAATCCCTTCTGATCTTGTAGTGGGTGTTACTGGGAGTCCTGGACAATACGATCTGCATAAGCTTGGACCGGAGATGCCATTGCAATAAATGCAGGCAACAAAAGCCTTGTCTCAAGTCCATTCCTGCCAGAA
>Ga0181612_126569_pt1 | contig 10556 bp, 5 predicted proteins | sample HoacroProtozoa21_FD_119630 | JGI IMG/M metagenome (GOLD analysis project Ga0181612, IMG submission 119630) | Hoatzin crop microbial communities from Cojedes, Venezuel. Combined Assembly of Gp0051906, Gp0051904, Gp0051908
GAGCCTGTCCCTTAATTCTAACCCACAAGCTTTCATCTCGTTCCTCATTTGCCCCCAGGCCAAGCTCAATGCATTCCAGTTGCTCCCTCACATATAGAGCAACTCCCCCTCCTCTCCTTGTTGGTCTGTCCTTCCTAAAGAGTCTGTAGCCGTCTATGACAGCATGCCAGTCATGCGAGTTGTCCCACCACGTTTCTGTGATGGTGACCAAGTCGTAGCCGTCCTGCTGTATAATGGCTTCCTGCTGTATAATGGCTTCTAGTATTTGGTCCACTGCAACCTTTTAAATGTCTCCAAGGATGTGGTTTCCGTAGCAGATAAAGAGCCTTTTGTGGGAAGCAAAGCAGTTTCACTTAAGCTGTAAAACTCATTCATACTCGCTTAAGATGGTGGCATGTATTTTTGAATCTCATTCCTACTGTCATGATAACAGATAATATTTAATGGAAATAAAACTTTAAACTTTCTGGTCCGCTGGTTACTAAAAACATATGAGCTCTCTTAGTCTCTGTTTGAAAGCAGCTTCCACAGGAGTGAGAGGAGGGATAGCAGATATAGTAGGTATGGTGTCTAGTTATTTCTTTGTTTTGTGAAAATGTTAAGAATGATTGTGCTTTTTGCCTGGAATATTTTTTTCATGGCAGTTAGAGGAATTACGTGTGAGCAGTGGTTTTTGCTTTAAGAAATAGTAGTCGAGGACTTAACGTCTTCTCGCAGAGCTTTCTGAGGACTGGAGTAGGACCAGGTAAAGTGTTCAGCTAGATCTCCATTTCCAGTCAAACACTTAGATTATCCCTTTCACCAATAGTTAGGTATTTTAATAATTTAAAGCTCTTCAAAGCATTCCAGTAAAAACAGGTTAATCAAAATGAGTATCTTGTAGAAAGTGATGAACCTTGTCAGTCATCTTAAGTTTTATTTACTCTGCTTGGTGAAGTGTTACATAGGTGCTGCTTCCTTTGTCAATGTTCTTATGCTAAAAAGTCAACTGCTGTTTTCAAAACTTAAAAAGGCAAAAAAAATTCATTCCTTAACCTGTATTGCATCAGAACAAAAAGCCTGTATTACTATAATCTGCTGTGAAGATGTACATAACTATGAAGTGGACTTAAACTCCAAACACGTTTTAAAAAACCCAAACCAATGCAAGTTTATTCTGTTATAAATCGGTTGTGGGGAGCTTATACAGGGAGTTGAGTTCAAATGGTGTTTTCCTTCTCAAACAGGATTTTCCAAGTGGAATGAGCAGTAACTTGACACAGAAAAGCCAGTGCTGATTTCAGAGTCGAGGAAAGCAAGCCATTCCCTCTGCTAGCTCTGCGCTTCCACTTGGGCTGTGATATGTTGGGCCTGTTGGACTAGGAATTTGTCCCTATATTTGAATTCATGTAGCTTAAAAATACCTCTACTTGTTAGCATTCTCAACTTCGTAACCATCCATCTTAACGTTAAGTATCTAGTGCTTGTCTCTTGCTGTGTCCATCGAGCAGGAACTTGCTTAAATTGCAATTGTACTTTCAGGGAGGTATTAAACTATTTTTATAGAGTATGCAGATGTGGCATAAGTAGTTCACTTGGTTTAAAAGCTGTCTTTAAACTTTTGTTAGACATCTGTATTTTCCACTGGACTTTGTTACTCTCTGACAGTCAGTTCTGAGTTTGGATTTTGTCATTTCAGGCTTAGTTGTACGGCTCTCTTTCATCCTTCTGAACCTAAACAGATGACCTGCACATCTGTTGTGTGAAAGCAGTGTAGGAAGTCTCTAAATTTTTCTATTTCAGGAGTGACTTTGTTAACATAACATCAGTTAAAAGGCTTATTTATAATGACATAGTTCTTATTAACACTGTGGTGTTTGAAAGCTGATGTTTGTTTTCTATAAGCAAGGTTACACCCACCCATTCCCAGATGGTTTTTAATATGAAGTGCTTGAAAAATCTTGATTTATTTTTTCTAAATATGGCTATTATGCTTAATAATTACAAAGCAACATAGCACTACGTTTTAACTTCTTTTAATAAGTTTAGACACTTTACCAGGTGAAATAGGAATTACTCCTGCACAAAGAGCTGAGTCTTTCACCAAAATGTGTGTAGCAGCATTACTGAGAGGCACAACGTTTGTGCCATGACTGGCTTTAGCTTTATCAGGCAGATTGGGGAGCAAACGTTGGAACCTTTTACTGTTGGTGGGTCGGTGCAGACACTTTGTGGGTTTAGTTCTTCAGCATGCTGTGTTGAATTCTGGTAGAAGTGAGAAGAATCTAGATACCTAAAAGGAAGTAAGATACTAGATTATAGCATTCTTTCAGAGAGGTAAACATTGTGTAAACCATTCCAAAATTTGGCTATTAGAAAGGCAGGTCAACTTAGAACTCAATTTGTCAATGAATCTCATAAGGCTTAGGATACCAAATGGTGCTATGGTGTGTAGCTACTGAACTGACTTGTCTGAGCTTTTCACGTAAAACTTCTGGGCTTTATCCAAGTGCATACAAGTAACATGTAACTTGGCTCAAAATGGGGAAAAAATGCTGTGAATTTAATTGTCAGAGACACTGCCCTGTGGAAATATTTTTCCTATTGAACAGTCTGTGTGAACCTTTGTGCTTGCAATACGTGTAGATGCTTGTGTAAGCTGTGAGCGTTTCCTGGCAGAACACTGCTAACTTATGAGTGCAGTTCTTCCAAAAGCAAGACGTAGGAGACTGTTTAGTGGCAGACTGGGTTGATGAGTTTGGATCCTCTTTGCTTTGATACATGTTGAGTCCAACAAATGGACCTGGGAAGGATGCCTGGTTTTCAAGGTTTTCAGCATTTCTATTGTTCCTTAAAAAAAAAAATAAATCTGATCTTTCACAAAGTAAAAACATGTCTGATAGCAATTAATGTTTGTTATATCAATTTCTTGAACTTTACAGTTCAGGTAGTTACACAGTTCAATGCAGTTAAAAAAAGTGTGTGCTTAAATACAAAACGAGATGTTGAAATGGTACTTCTCGTGAACTTCCTCCAAATTCTTTTTGAATCTGGGACATAACTGAGATTTAGACTCCCCCCTGCCCTGTTCAGCAAAGTGCTTATTGGGAAGTTAAATTCCTTTTTTCCCAAAAAGTTATATAGATAAAACCTGTTAAACGGTGCTTTTTCCTTCTCCTGACTTACAGGTCGCTTTGTCACTGGGTTTGGTTGTCTTCTGGTTATCTGTCTTGTTATGTAGATGTGCTAACTTAATTCTTTTCACATCCACTCTTGTGCAATTTTGAGTTTGGGTTCTCCAAACACTTGAATTCTTATGTTGGCATTCTAATGATGTTCTTAAGCAAATTTCAGCCTGCAAGGCATTAGTGATAATACATTATCTTCTCTAAAGCTGTGCTTTCCTGTGATCATCCTGTGGCATGTTAGTGTTGTGCAGTCATTTAGTTGGCTTTGAAATTATGGGGGTTTTGGTTATAGAAACCACTTCAGTATTTGTTTTCCCCTTCCTCACTCCCCTCCCATTGCCACCCCTGTGGTTTGGGTTTTGTGTGAGGAGGACTCAGAGGAAGGGAAGCTAAATTCCTTTTCCTTGTTTTCCTCTTGCAAATACAATGGTGATTACCATGTCCGTATGGAACAGGCATTATATTTTGGTAAAAATGTTTTGTCTCAAAGCAAGTGAGTCATTTTCTGACTGCCAGGCTTCAGAATATGCAGTCCTTAAGAACTTTCCATATGAGGAAGCAATAACAGATTTGTGGGATGGGTAATGAGTAATAGATCATTAGTGTCCTGCTCCTCCTAGGCTTTAGTGTCTGACAGGTATTTTGCCTTTTTGTGGGATGGTTTAGAGAAACATCTGCTACACAGTTTATAATTTGATCTAATATATGAAGCCTTAAATACCACCTTTTTGTATCGTGGTACAAAAGCAATGTGAATTGCTCTCACAGGGTTACCTGTTGGAGGTGTTTTTGTTCACTTAGTTCTTGTGGGCTTATTCTAGGGCAACAGATATTATTTTAATCTATTAAAAAATAACCAGTGTTCTAGTTTGGGAGACAAGTGATATGTTTTGCCTGTATTGGTGTGTATGTATCACTAGCTTCATATTTGATTTACATGAGCAGGAGAAGTATCCTTGATATATTAAAGATTATTTTAAACTTGAGGGGAGTTAGGGTCACCTAATTATTTTTGAGATAATTAACTTTAGCTTTAGCTTAGTTTAAACGTATTACAAGTATTTACTTCAGCAAGCTAGAATTTTCTAGTTGGCAGTGTTGGGCTGCTTTTGAGTAGCCTGGGGTGCTTAATCATCAGAGCTTACACTTTCTGGGAGCCTTGTCTGAAGCACTTAATGGCTTTACTGAACATGAGGGGTCCTCTGAATCCATGCAATGTTGGTGCATCTGCTGCTGCTTATGTATAGCTCTCGGGTTGATACAAAACTGTTAAAATTCCTTGGTAGTCTTCTGTTACTGATGAACAGTGAAGCTGTTAGTTTTGGTATCTTTTTCCAAGGAACAGACATTTTCAGAAGGAAGGCCTTTGAAAATAGGTGTCTAGGTGTCGTAGAGCGGGAGAACTCTTCCCAAGATAGCTCTAGGGCACATCTCAGGCTTGTTGCGTAGTTCTCAGACTTACAGGAGCAAGTGGTGATATCAGTGACAGACCCTTCATGCGAGATGAGCAGATGCTGTCCCAATACAGAATCACAGAACGGTAGGGGTTGGAAGGGACCTCTGTGGGTCGTCTAGTCCAACACAACACCCCTGCCGAAGCAGGGTCACTTACAGCCTCTACCAGGGTTAAATTTGAACTTGCTCTTAATTTTTCAAGACTCATTTTAGTAGATAGGCCCAGTTAACTGTGACTTGTTTTACTGTGGTGTCAGTACAAATACCTGAGGATGAATTGCAGTTTGCCAAGTTGTTCGAGATAATGTAAGTCTTAATGCAAGTCTTAAATTTGATGCTTTCACCTCTTCCTGCCACAAACAAGACGAATTACCTAGATAACCTAAACAAAGGGGTGTTCGCATGTGTGAAATTGCTGTCCATCTAGGGCTCCATTTAAAATGCATTAAAACTCAGATAATCCAGATCTTGTGTAATTCCCTCCTTCATTATGAGAAAAAGCTCCTTTACCTATAGCTCTGTTTGCTAATTAATGAAGTCCTTAATTTGTTAGAAATAATAGCTTTTTAGGTTGAGCAGTATTAGAGGGGAACATCTCTTCCAATCTTGTACCTGAAATGATCTTGCTGTTAAAAACAGATTTAAGTTTTCTGTACTGAACCATAGCTGGCAACTATGTTCCAAACCAGAGTTGTACAGGTCGTAGTTCGTTAAGAAGTGCCCTTGTGATTTTTTTCTAACCACAGCAGAGTGTTTCCTTGACCTAGTTATTTTTCAAAGACAGACTATTGTTTTTCTTACCTTGAACACTGTTGCCTGAAGGGGTTAGTCTGATGGTTTGACACACAGTTTGGAGAGTCTCTAGTCTCTGCCTCTATTACTGTTGAATTTGGATGCTGTTCTGTCCAGCTGTGTTCTAAAAAAAAAAAAGCAGGTACTTGAAAAGCTCCTTCAGTAACAGGCCTTGAGAAAGCAAACCTTTCTGTAGGCATGTAAGGCTGCTTCTTCTAGGATCTTACATGGTACAGTCTTAAAGTATGAAACTATTCCACTGGGAATCAACATTTTTGTCAAATGGCAGTTAAGCTTCCTTACAAAATACATGTCTCTGTTTATTGGAAATTGGCAAGCCAGCACTATGTCTCCTGACTAATTCCACATGGTCTACAAACTTTTTTGCTCCGAAGTGTTGCCAGCTTCTTTCCCCATTACTGGATCTGCATGTGTGCCTGCATGTGCTTATGTTTTATAAGGACGTTATGGACTATTATTTGCTGCTGTAAATTCTCTTTCCTTTAGAGAGAAGACAAGAGAAGTGAATGTTGGAAGCAGGAGTAACTCGTGTATTGCTGTGTGAGACCAGGGCATGTGCTGAATGAAGCAGTTCACAGAGCTTGCCACTCTTCAGTTTCTGCTTTTTGTATATTGCTGTTGTGCAAGGCCCTTTGGGCTTTGCTCTGAGTTAGCAAGGCAGAGCAGCAAAGATTTGCTGTGTTCTGTTTAGAGATTTTTCAAGTTCTTTGGTCTGGTGTCAAAATCCGGTTTAGATTTCCTTGTAGAAAATAACTGTCCAGAAAACCAGCTGTGCCTCCTGGTGTTGAGCATCGCTAAATCCTGCTCCGTTTTCATCATGGCAATAAGAAATATCCTATAGTTACTACCGGAAAGATCCAGTAGAATAGAGTTCTCTTTGATCCTCTTCTATGCGGTGGCATGACCGACAGCTGGGAGTATCTGCAGTTCCCGTGTAAGTACGCAGAGCTGGTCTTGGGCTTACTGTAGAAGCTGCTTTATGCAAATTACTGAGATGTTCCCTGACTAATTAGGCTGGGGATCTAGTGACCCCGACATTTGTCGGATGGCTGAAGCGTAGCCATAGCGTGTTTGAGAGCCAGGCCTGAGAGTATCAAGCATCTGTGAAGCCATGGGAAGTCCCTCAACCTCCCCACCCACAATTCCTTCCCGGGCGGTTGTGTTGTAACAAAAGGGACATCCTTCCGGTATCCCAACTGGCTCAAATGGCATCGTCTTTACTGAAATGTGATGGTCATTTATTGAAATGGCACTCTTATGGCTTGTACTTTTTAGTAAGCCTATTTCCACCATGACGGTAGTTCTGAATCTTTAACATTACCATATTAAATTGTAATCCACTTAGCATGGTTCTGGCTTTTTCTGTTTTGGTGCATATTCTGAAAAATACGAAGATCTCTGGGGAGCCATGATGCAAGCTTCACAAGTAGGATGTATGGCACAGTCAGCAACCAGACGGTAGTGGCAAAAGGAGAAAAGAACTTCCCAAAAGTTCTGTTCCCAAAAAGATTTGAGGATGTCTTTTTTTTTTTTGTTTTGTTTTGGTTTTGCTCTTTACCACTATCAGCAGTTTGGTAATCCAGAAGTTTGCCTTAAAGCTATGAGTTTAAAAAAAAGCATACTTCTGTGCTTCAGGAGAGTTGGGTGGCATTTGAGGGGGGAAAGGAAGGAATCTGCCCTCTGCAGCCTTTTTACTTTATACTCTAGGTCTATGAATACCTCTCAATGCCTGTCTCTTCCAATTACTATTTCCCTAAGCAACAATATTTGTAAAACTGATGTTCTTGAGACATCCTTCAGTTTCATATGTCTTTTTAAGCATAAATAGTATTTCTTCTTCAGGTACAAGTCTACTGATGCATGGTAGATCTTCTACCTTGACAGTTCCTCATGCACCTGTGAAATAACTTTGGTTCAGACTTTTGTTCTCTGGAGTAGTGAAAAAGGCAATTACCACTCATACAAAGCAAAAAGCAATGAACTGCCACGTTCACTCCAAGTAGTAGTGGCAATATGAGGTGTTTCTCTGTCCCTGTCACAGAGCACCGCAGTAACTTGTGGGAGTAGCAGGGACTGTGACCTAAATAGGAAAGAGATTCAAACTAGTCCTAAAATATATTGTCTGCAGAGCATAACAAGTGACAGGTTTGGGACACTTTGAATGTCTCCTCTGTTTGTTTAAAACAGAAGGACCTTTTTTGCTTTTGATATTTTACGGGAAATATTGCAAACAGTACTGCTTGGCTGCTTTAGCTGCTGTCATACTTTTTTTTTTTTTTCTCTGTTGTGGTAAAGTCCTTCCCTTCTTATGAAACAGAGTTCATATCATGCCTTCCATGGAGGATCATTTGATCTATAGCCATTCAGAGTGGGGGTCAAGTCTGGTTTTGTGGTGAGGGTATAGTTTGCAATGCGTATTTGTAGTTTTACCTTGAAGTTACAGCAGAAATAACTTGACCCTTGAAGTTCATGTTTGAAAGCTGTAAAACCAAGGATTACAGAGAAGGAAATGAGAGGAATGGCATGATGTTGAAATGTCTTTTTAGTGAACATTTGTATTTGTAATAACTTCTAATCTGCAAGAACAAACCTCAGTGGAACTGTTAGCAAATTGTGAATATTGTTGTTAACTCCCTCTGCATTAAAGCTCCTTCCCCTTCCACATATCCATTCCAGATCAGTCATATTTAAATTCTTTCAGTTGACTCATACCTGCTTTGATTCCCCCCCCCCATCTGAAAATGCTTTGTGTACATAGAGTAAGGCATAGGGTGATACTCTTTTCCTAAGAAGTAAGGTAAAGGGCTTGAATATCACTAATTCATTCAAAAGTGGTGGTTTTTTTTAAACTAGATTCTAGTGTCTGGATGTTTTACCTCTCCAGTTTAAATTTTTAGCATTACAAGCCTGAAAACTAATAAGTAAGGTGTGCTAGACTGTTTCTCCGAGTTGAATATGCATGAATTACTATTCGTGATGCCTTTTCTCCACTTGTATTTTCTGGTCTTAGTACGCATTTTGTTTCCTTTAGGAAACTCATTGATCGGCTGAATGCGCTAGTTCCTAGTTATTTCATGTAAGTTATTAGTTTTCTCCTCTTGCTGTACTCCATACAGTTGAAGAGAACTTGAGATAAGATCCTTTTATAAATGTTTCCATTTGTATTTTTTCTCGAAAGAAATCTTTCCTAGGAGTGCTGTCTGTCACAAAGGCTATTTAAATATTGGTTCCTTCTTATTTTACTGTATTTAAGATACAGCACTCAGAATACTTTGTTTTGTACTAGGCTGCTTTCACCCTTCACTGACTAACTTGTGTTCAAAATATTTTGTGATCTATTTGAATTTATTCGGAGATTTATGATAAGCTTGTTCTCCCCACCTGGCTAGTTTCTCTTCCGCAACCTTCTTGGTTAGGCTAAAATACTGTAGAAACATCAAAATCTCCAAAAAATAATAGCTGACAGATGTATAGGCAAACTCGATAAATCTGTTGTTGAAAGAGATTACACAGGTCTCTAGGCTTCAACTTACTGCGAAAAGCAAGTGATTAAAGCAGAAGTTGATGTGGTTTTGTGATGGTTTTCTTTTATTAGCATGTGAACACCAGCTAACATGGGTTTTAACTGAAACTGGATTTTATTGTTCCTTCCCAACATGGTTGGCTTCTGTTAGAAAACTGGCGTAAAGAATAAGCTTGTAAGAGCAATCTCGTGGATTTATTCATGGCTGGTTATATTGCTTGTCCTTATATGAGTTTGTTCTCTAGAGCTGGTTCTTTAGCTCTTTCTTTCCGATTGATCCCTCCACGGTATTCACGCTTAGAGAACAGTTATTGCTGATTGTCCTTTTTTCCATGCCAACTAATCTGGGCTCTTCTGAAGTAGTCTTTCTGTGAACATTTCCTACCTGAGACTCTTTTCTTGAAACACTAAAATGTTGGGTTTTTTTTTTTTTCTGGTTTGGGTCTGCTTTGGCTTGGTTCTGTCTCCTTTTACGGCTGTATTGTGTTGGCGACTGTAGTCACTTGTTTTTCTTGCCCTGCTTTGACCCTTCGAACTGAATTCCTCATGATGCAGTTTGATGGTGTGACTTTGTGCTTTTCTACAAATGTGCCCGTGATATCATTTCAATCAAATTCTTGAGTATTCCAGCCTTCCCTTACGTGACTGGTGCCACTCAACTTTAACTAGTGTAGTGCATTCTTTTGGGGATTTTTGTGTTTTTTGTTTTAGCCAGTCTTCAGATGCATTGTCTGTAGATGGCCACCTCCATCCTTGTGCCGTTGTTTATGTTGATTAGGTCTCACTTCTGTATGAGGTTCTTGGTATTGCTGCACTATGTCTGGCAAAACTAATGTATGATATTCTAGCTGGTCGTTGAGGTAGATAGTGTAAGAGAGTTGAGAGCAGGTTTCTGTGCTGCACTTGAGATAAACATGCCAGTGCTGTTAAGTACAAAAAACTAGAAGAGCTATAGTTCCTACAGAACTATCTGATCATGATAATCACTGGATGGATGTTGAGGAGATCATTTTAAAAATTAATTCTCCTATGGACTTGTTTTTCTATATATGTTTGTGAAGTAAGCAATTGAGGTTCAATACTTAGTTTAATTTTTGTAGGCAGCTCAAGTTTGTTTCTGTTAGGGTTTTTAATACAGACTGTATCTTGACTTTTTGTGCCAAGCACTATGTCATAGCGTGGTTTTGAAGAACTAACTCTCTGGGGATAAGGAGTAACATCCAAGATGAGTTGTGTCATGCTGTTGTTATGGGCCCTCTTGGACTGAAGTCTGGTCATTTAGCTGCCTTGCCTATCTTGCTTATGGAAAAGCATTCTAATCTGCTTTGATTATGTCAACAAGGGTGAGTGGAATCTGTGAAGAGTTGCACTTAATTTCTGTGCTGGGCAGGGTGTATGATCTCTTCAGCTCTAAGGGGCTGAAGATGTGCCAGGGCTGAGGTTTTACTCTGGAACCATATTCTGGTTTAGGTCTGTTTCTTTGGACAGCAGAAAAGGGCATGTGCAAGAAAACTGAACTAGTACTAGTAATTCAGATACAGTTCAGAGGCTTTAAAAAACTTTTTCAAGTCTCCACCCAAGAAACTTCCTGTGAGATC
>Ga0181612_157834_pt1 | contig 10556 bp, 6 predicted proteins | sample HoacroProtozoa21_FD_119630 | JGI IMG/M metagenome (GOLD analysis project Ga0181612, IMG submission 119630) | Hoatzin crop microbial communities from Cojedes, Venezuel. Combined Assembly of Gp0051906, Gp0051904, Gp0051908
CCAATGTGACAGAGTACCAGTTATGGTCTTTTTCCTTCCTACAAACTACAGGGGAATGTGCCACCTTTCTTTTCCAAAAATTTCCTTTGAATGAGTCTCTGGAGACTCACTTCTCTCCCTTAGTACAGACAGCCTTGCCTACCCTATTCCTTTCTGCTCAAAAAAAATTAGAACATCCACTCATCTGTCTCTTCCGTTGTGTCACTGCATTCATTACTCAGTACATCTCCAGCTTCTAAGACAACGCGATGCCGATCCAGACAACTCGTGGAAAACAGACTGCATTTTCCTTCTCTTACAATAAGGCCATCAAGGAGGACAAAGAGATAGAAATTGGAAAACAAATCATGCAGAATGCCTCTGATAGTCACAGCCAGGAACATATGCAAAGGAAACAATAAATAAATAATTTTAAAAAATTCAGATACTCAGGATGGCAGACACAAACCAGCGTCCTTTTCAAATCTGTTCCCTTTGGACTTTACCAGGTTCCAACGGAATAAAAGCTTTAATATTTCATTTCTAAAGCCTTTATGGTAAATCCTTAGAAATTCTCTTCATTTAAGCGTTTACTGACAAGCAAAGCACAAACAGAAAGTTGATTCTGGTAGTTATAAATGGATCCGAGATTAATTGCTGTATAAAACTATGAGGAGTGACAGTCCTTTCATTTATTGCTTTGAGGTGAATATTTCACTTTCTGCAGCAAATCCTTACCTTTAGGATTATATATTTGCACAATAAATAAAGGATTCTCATCACCTACAGCAACTGAGCAGATCCTCTTTGTGCTGCATACTCCATAAATGTTTTTTTATTGTTAATGCAGTTGTTTTCTCCACTGAGCCATGGAGACCTAGCAAACTACAGTAATTATTGTCCTTTCTGAACTATTTTTCCTGCTTTATAGATATGGTCAACTTTTTGGAAAAAAGAAATTAAGTTGCAGTCTAACTTAGTGGAAAGATCTTTGCATCCAGAAGAGCTCTGTAACAGCTCTGTGTGCTTGTACTAGGCAAGCGTCAAAATCCTAGCTGTAATTATTTATATTTGGAATTCTTATTTTGTAATTATTATATGATAGGACCAGTTGAACAATGGCCAAACAATACTGATTTAAACAATGAACATCTGCAGTTTGAATTTCTCTTTCTTCATAGACATAGACCTATACTGTCTATATATAGACTTTATATAGGTATAGAGACATTATAGACGGGGGAGAACCAAAACCAACCAACCAAAATGCAGTCCTGTCATAAAATCATGTTAGAAACATACCTATAAAGAATGTGAGCAACCTGTGGTTCAAAACTGTTCTCTCTGATCCGAGAAATGTCTCTAAAACTCACATGTGTTGAGGAATCTGCAGCCTTGGAAATAGTCAAAGTTTAACTTGACAAGGTCTTGAAAAACGTCGTCTCCACTGGCCTTTCTCTGAGGACAGGGATTGACAAGAAGACCTCCAGAAATTCCTTCAAGACTAAATTATCCTATGATTCCTCTTACTCCTCCCAAGATTAACTCTTCACTAGGGAGTCTCCTTTTAACCAAAACATTCCTATTTAAGTTACTGCTTTAAAATGTAACCATTGGCCCTATTATTCAAGCTTTCTGTTCTTACATCTCTATTTCCATTTCTTTTAAAATAACAAAGTGACCAGGGCTGAAGTGTTTCAGATTATCACCAGTCACTAATACAATGAGAAAGCAATTTCTTAGGGCTAATTTAATGCGCTTCTGAATCCTGTAATTTATTTTGATTCTGTGTTCTCTCTTCCTTTCCAGGCACTCTGCCAAAGAAGTTAAAGAGGGTTTTTCTGGCTAGATTTCCAATATTCTTCTCAGTTTGGTTTTTTTGAAGTCTACAGACATAGGTGGATTCATAGCACAGAGCCAAGCTGCAGTCATTAGTAAGGATTAAGCCATGTGAAGCTGGTATTAAAGCAGAGAAAGTAAACATCTCTTACTGGGGCAAAGTATACCTTGAGAAGGAGGTAGACACCTTTTCTTCTAGGGCAGATACAGGGAGGAAGATTTCCTAAGAAAGAAATGTTTGGGTTTTTGAGTGATCTTATATAGAGAGCTCTTCAAGAGTTCAGGAAGAGACTTGAAGTGTTTTACCTTCATGACTGCAACTTGTACTACGCAAATGCAGAAGGATATAAATTTTAGGCAATTTTTAAAGAATGGGCAGAATGGGATCTCAGCCCATGAACAGTGGCATTATATAATAAAGTAACTTACATCATTATCATCATCATCATATATGTAAAGCAATAAGCACTGGATTTAAATACAGATTTTATACTCCTTTCTAGTCACATATGTGGTAAACAGACCACCCTGACACTCCACTGACCACTTTTTAATGACTCCTTTTTTTGGTGAAGAACACAAAACAGTGCAAAGTGTAACTGAACAGATAAAACAGGCGGAGAGCTGTCTGCCCATTTTTTAAGCGGAAAGCAGGCGCAGACAGACACACAAACCCAGCAAGAAGACCAATCAAATCTTTTTTTTCCTTTTTAAGGTTGTCCTGGAGCACATAGGTCTTCTACAGCTGAGCAATGATCCATAAAGGAACAGCAAGACCAAACACCACAGCCACCTCCTGATGGCTATCACAGGTGTGCCAGCAGAGAACGAATGTAAACCTCCACGCAAAAAGACACATGCTTGAGTGTCCAGATGACTTCTAATATTAAGTGTCTATAATTTCATGGCTTTTGCTCTGTCTGCTGGCTACAGAAACCATTTAGAGACAGTCACTGTCTGTCACACAAAAATACTATGCTAGGAGATTCAATGACATACCATTGCCCTACAGAAAATATACAGGTGCTCCATTTAACAGCCACATGATACTAGGTTGCGGAAACTGTGATCAGAATTTTTAAAATTGGGTTCAAGTCTTATTTCCCAATACTAGATAAAGAAGGCAGGTTTTTGAAAAGACAGAACAAAAAAATAAGGCCCAGACAAGTAGTTCAACACAAATTATCTGACCTCATTTGTCACAGTATCAGAGGCTGGGTACTAAGCTCTCTGAAAACGTTGCTCCTCAGTAACATGCCTTAAAGGGGAAAGTGAGTTGTCAAAGATCTGCATCCTTGTGTACTGAAAGCAAGAGACTAAATTCACAATTAGAACATATCTCAGAAGGTGGATTGTCATCTGCCTAAATCTCCTGACCCAACCAAGGCTTACTCCCATTATAACCTTGCTGAAGCAAACAGAAGAGACAAATGGGAAAGACAGAGCCCTTGAGTTCACATTTAGCTCAGAACATATAAAAAAAGGAGTGAGGTCGTATACGTCACTTTTCCTAGAGATGAAGACTTCTGCTAATTTTAGGCCAGAGTGAGAGTTACTGTAGGGTAAAAACTATCTTCAGCAGAAAATACTACTGACGATATGTGCACTGTCATCTGTTTTTGAGGTTGCTTAATCCATCCTATGTAACTTGTTGTAATACTACTCTATTCCCTACATCTCGTGTACTAATGTATACAAACATATGAAAAACTTAGTCCAGAAAGGGAAATCCAGCATAAGGAAATAGAGCTGTTAAAGCAACAAAACTTCTTATGGTCATTCTCTAAATGAACAAGTTACATGAGAAGGACTTTTTCTGCTCAATCTGATCCTGAAAAGATTTTTTTTTTTTCCGAGGGCCAGTAGAAGAAGGTAAAAGGACAGTTCAGTGATGTCTGCTTTTCAAGGGTATAAGTGGTAACACGGCGCTTTTGAAGACTAACCCACTTAAAAACCATTTAAAACAAAAGTTAACCACAAGTTGCTATTGAAAAAGAATGAGCACTTTTAAAAGCGAACTGTCAGTAGTATCCTGTATTTGTCAAACGCTGTTCTTTCAGTACTTGATATTGATTAGTATTCCACTTGAACAAGGAGATAATGAAGTAGATTAATTTTTTTCCGCAGTGCACCTGACACAATTAGAAAAGCTGACACAGAGTATTTCCCTACTTTCCAGTTTGCCTGCCCCACCTATTTTATTTTCTTTGGAAGCCACAGAGGAGAACGGATGGGAATTAAATTAAGACATTCTAGAAAATAGCTGAGAACAGTAATGAGGTGCATTTAAATTCTATACAGGACACAGGAGGGATGAATAATATAAAGGAAAAATCAGATGTTACATCCTTTGCTAACCATGGAAATACAGAGTCAAAGCTAGTTAAATGACTTTTTAAGGTTTGCTATTCTGTATAAATGTTAATATAGAAAGACAGATGTTTCACCAAAATAACATCTCTCTCACTTTAGAGCTATTTTCCTTCCGACTACATACGCACACACAAAATCTCACCCTGCATGTTCATATACTGAAGATGCCAGAATAAGTATATGAGTGATTGTGATTGTTAATTTATTCACAGAACAAAAAGCAGACAACAACCATATGGATTTCTTCAGCTGGAAAGCACCTGGGCTGGATGGCAGGGAGAACCCTTGGTGAGATACAGGACCACACAGCCTCTAAGAGGCTCAGACCATGAATGCTTTGTTTGTGTCACTATTTAACTAGTTGCTGTCCAGCCAAGTGCTATTACATGTCCACGCGCTCCTGGCTTCCTGAAACACTTGTGTATTCAGCCAGCTGTAGGGTAAAACAATCTGCTTCGGCACCTGTAAAGAGAGCCCCCCGTACTTCGAGCCCCATTCTCCCACAGAGCGGGGCAATACGAGCGAGGGCAGCACACCGAGTCCCTAGCAGGGACACAGGTACGCTCAGAGAGACCAACAAAAGATTATGATACTGGTGTGTAGCATATAAGAAAGGAATGTGGCATATAGACACCGCAAAGGAGTAAAATGCACCATAGTCAGCAAAAGACTCAGGGGAACGTTTCATTTAGTTGTATCTCTAAGCCTTACTAATTTCAGCTGAATTTCTAGGCTTTGCTGACCTAAGGCCTGTAGCAGAGGAGAAATGTGTTTGCAAATGACTGTAGCTGCTTGACTGCCAACAGAAACAAGACAGGAGCCCTTGGGAAATGGATAAAAGTCCCTGCTTCCCAGCACACGTTTAGGGACACCCACATGCAAACACAAATGCAGAAACATAGTTGCATTTTTTTTCTTCACCAGTTTACATGTCACTTGATGAACCTGCAGAGTCAGTATAACCCTATGTTGGTTCCAGAGCCCAGCATTTCTAATATGTCTGAATAACTAATTGCTGAATACCAATTAGCTGGGCATAGTCTTTCAGACAACCATAGCCAGACTACCCCTCTCATCACAGCCCTTGCTTTGATTTATTAGCGTGGCTACCCGGTAGGTGCACTCCATTTTTAAATTTGCTACCATTTCTGCCATTCTAGGGATTACCCAACGTTCTCACACACTTGGGATGCTTTTTTTGAAACAGCTTGTGTTTAAAATAGAGAAGACAACCTTTTGTCTGAATTCCATTGAGCACTTAAAAGCAGTCTCCTGGCACTATGAGAAGGCAAGTCTTATTTATGTGCATTTTTAGGCCGCTAGATAAACAGAAGTTACCTTTACTTGGTAGGTATTCTGCTTCTAAAGACACTGTATGATCTGCAATATAATATACCAGCTATTCAAATCTGCATGTGATACCCGTGTTTACCAATATTTGCAGAAGTGCACTCTTAAGACATGGAAGTAATCCACAAGAACAAAAATCTGCCCTGAAAGCGGCTGTTTTATGGTACTAGGCAATAACTCAGAACACATTTACATGTCAAGGGTGGGATAAAAACAGCTCTCAAGCCTGAAGTGTACAGCATTAGTATGGTGTATAGCATGGTATTAGTATGGTACCCAGTCCTGATTCTTTTCTTCCCACGCTACTCCCACAGACACAGAGTTCACCAGATCAGTAATGCTGCAAGGAGCTGGACAGCTTCTCCCAGGCAAGGCCTGCAGGGCTTGAGAAAGACCGTGAACACTTTACCTTCCGAAGGCCTTTCCAAGTCTCATCCACGTTTCACATTACATATAACCATTGTGAAGTAGAAGTAAAGTATATCCAATCTGACCAGGGTTTTGGTCATTTCCAGGGACTGTACATAATGCCTTTCCGCAACTTTTCCTCACCACTCACAGCTTTTCTCATGCACTGCTTTGACCTTCATCCTTAGGGAAGATGAAATTCAGAGGATTTTTTTTAGGTTTGGGGTTTTTTTAAGTGAAATGCCAAACTCGCTATTTTTCAGAAACTACATAATCCTTTTTAACAGAAGATTGAACATAATTAACAATATATAGCTAACAAGACACTGTATTCTGAACACAGACTCCTTCTTTCCCTCTGTATAAAACTCTGATTTAAGTAATTTTTTTGCTTTTTACAAGATAGTTTTAAAAATCACCTGCCAAATCCCAAGGACTGGGTGAAAACATAAACGGTTTTCCATTTACCTGACATTCAAAATAAATCTCAGCGTACTAGAGATGCTTAGCTATAAATAACAAATTCCAGCAAATCTTTTCTTTTGCTATCTTCAAACAATGCCCAATTGTCTTCTCTAAACTAAAGAAAGTTATCATCCTTTTTTTCAGTTTTGCCATGGATTCCTTCACTACCTTTACCCACAGCCCCAACTGCACAGCCTGCAGGTATGTGAGACATACATCACCAAGTCTTGAACAGCCACTGTTTGCTCCAAAGAGTAACAGTTAAACGGCAACCCTTTCAGGTTATTTTACTTGTTAATAACCTTCAAAAATTGCACTTGCATTTTTATTCCGTACAAAAAGCATTCATATTATGAAGGATTACATTAATTACACATCACACTATGTTGAATTAGTCATGTTACCTGGCACCACATTTGTGTTGTGTTATAATGTTTCAAAAGCGACCATGCTGTGATAAGCTGTACTCTAAAAGAAAATGACACTTCATAGAGATGTGAAATAATTTTTAATAAAGTGTATTTTCTTAGAAATCGAAGTGTATGTTCTAGATTAACATTCAGACACATTAGAAAGCTCATGGGAAAAGCATGGAAAATAAAAGGGAATGGATTTGAAGTATTACTTTTTTTTCTTTATTCTTTAAGCTAAAACAATATTTCACAGAGTTTGCATTTTACATTTTAAATGCCTACTAAAACATTACATTATGGATATAGCTTTGCTTCTCCAAAATACAGCCTTTAAAATAGGCTGTTAAGATATAGTTTATGAAAAGGAGAGCTTTAAATTCTTCTCAATTGACGATCAGGTCTTGGACTTAACAAAAAGGGGCACATCTAGGGCAGGCAAAAATCTTTACCATGTTGCCATACCATGACACTGTTTTTGGTGTGTCATTGAAAGGTCCAAATGTGAGAGACTTGAGACTGTCATGAAGGCATATCCATAGACTTTTAGCCTTTCACACATTAATAAGATAGGATAAGAAACCTATGCCCTATATGCCAAGTACTTTTGGAATTCTGTTCTTTGGGGGGAAAATCTTCGTAAAGTACAAGTCAGAGAGAGGCATGAAGAGATCAGCCTGGTGACCACAGCATTCAAATCCTATCTCCACATTAGCTTTATTCCAACCCATTTAGAACACCAGGGTCTGCTATCCCAGCAAGCGCCCTGCCCGAGGGATGCCAAGCCTTTGCGTAACTCTTCAATGCCAAACAGTTAAATACTCAACCAGTAACAGCCTGACTTCAAATCCTGTGCTCAGTAAAGCAGCAGACAACTAGCCCTAAGTTCCTTCGATGGTTAGGCACAGCTAGCAGGCTATCCATTTGTCTGAAATCAGAATCGGTCTCGTCCTCAGGAGATTCTGTGATGGGCCTGGGTATCTATTCCTGATGCAACTGCACTGCAACAAATTGGTATTTTCTGATCAAAAGCAACTCCTTTACTCCTATTTTTTAAGGGGCTACAGAAACATTTCTGCTGCTTGAGCATAACACATACAGGACTTGAACAGCTTCTGTTTCCCTGCTTCCCAGAAAAGTGTGAACTGCTATACGAACCCACCTCTTCTGCTTCTTCAGAAAAATAAGAGCAACAAGAATTCCTTACAAAGGAATAAAGCGTCTTTGAAAACAGAAGCATATATCACTGTTTAACAGTATTCGACAGTTAAGAAAACAGAAGGTCAAACACACCTCTTTGCAACCTAAAATAGCAGTGCTAATGGACATCAATGATTTGTTTTCATAGGAGTGAATACGTAAAATGGAAGCTTATCCAGATAATATTTTCTGTCCTGATTTGCCCTGGGTCACTACTATGCTTAAATAAAGGCATACAAACTGCTATGAAGGACATTAATGCATTGTTATCATTATTATTAAAAATCTACTAATCTACTAAACCTAATCTGTTATAAAGTGGAACACTACCAATGTTTCACTGGCCTAACCCAGCAGACAGTCTGATAGATCAGAAGCCAGAATTACAGTTACTTCTTATCTTCCACGTGACAAACTCTTCACCCCTTCACTTTTGGCAAAATGATTTGGAAACAGGAGCTAAAGTGGTACTGCCTGCACTAAATTTCACAACTTCTCTATTTCTCTTGAGGTGTTTTGGAGCTGGAAAGGAAAGCTTGAAATAGTGGTGTTTTTCCTTGGCAGTCAGCCCCATCTGAACAAATACAAAGTAGTAAGCTACATTTAAATCATCAAGACATTTATACCCATAGTATACAGTTTTCAAATCAGATATTCTGCTGTACCAAGGGTGAACCAAGCCTTCCTATTAAAATGAAGACAACTCCACCCAGGGGCACAGCCATCAGAGCATCAGACTTGTCCCTTCACCAAAAGGAACCCAGAGCCCTGTGACCAGCACCCAGACTCCTCAGACTGTGCAAGACGAGCTCGAGTATCCACAAATGCAAATCACAAGAACTGTGGGGCTTGTAGAGAGTACTGGTATGAAGTAAATGTACAGGGTATCTCAGGTAGGTCACACGGAAAAGAAGAAAGGAGGTCAGGAATGATCCCTTTCAACTCAACGGATCAGTGATCACAACAGCCCTTGGGAAGGAGGAAACCTGAGTTCAGCAGTCAAATCAAACCAAGCAGAGGAGCTGGCATTTGAGCACAAGTTTCCTACCCTCTGAGATGGTGTCCTGCGCATGAACAGTGGCAGAAATTTGGACTGAGAGGAACTTTGCGTACAAAATCTTCAGCCCCTCCATGGAGTTAGAAACTACGTCAGTAGAAGTCAGGAGAATCTTTATGTTATCTAAATATTTAATTCACTTCCTGTGTTTGGTACTCGAAATGGTAGCAAAGGAGTTTTCTTCAACCTTAAATCAAGGTTTTAGACAAAGCTTTTATGTTTTGTGAACACTTTTACCAGCCTTTAAACGGCTGTATGTGAATAGTCTTCATCATACTGTGCCTTGTGCACAAGGCACAATCATCTCTAATTTGCTAATTGACATTAATTTGACATTGCTAAAAGAAAGAGAAAACTTACTAACAGACTTGATAATATTTAATTTGCAAAGAATGAACTTGATTCATTTTGAGGAATATTTTATACCCAGTTTTTTTATGCTAGATACTTGTTGGATTTTTCTTCTTTTGGGGGGAGGGAGGAAGAGGAAGGAGCAGAAGAGCTACAAGAATAAAAAGCATCTTCATGGCCATAAGTCTATCAAGCAATCCCCATTAAATAATAAAATTTGGGGAGTTCCATCTGGAAAATAATTTTGATATTTGTTTACTGAGGATACAATCGCTGATTTTAAATATTAAATATGACAAAGGAGAGTTATGTTATACTATTTCCTTAAAAACAAAAGTAATAGCAACAAAAATTGCCAAGAACAAGAAAGTTCTTTTTACTTTTCATAGAAATAAGCATGATATCTAAATTCACTACTCAGAGAATTCGTTTCACACAGGTTAGCTCTACAGGACATTCCTGTCTGAAATTACAAACGTTCGAGTACCTAATTACAAATGTTGCTATAAATAAAGTACTTTGTGCAACTATTTTCGACATTATGCTGAATAACTACAGTAAACATTATACTTTAAATATGCTGAAATGTTATGAGTGTTCAGATTTGGTATCCTTGCATTTTTGTTCTGCGTGTTGAATATAATACTAACAAATACTTAACTTAGTAAATTACATTCAGTTACAATTTTTTTTCCTCTCATTGACACATTCATCTCCAATTCCAGACTCATTGCAAGCTGTACTTATTCCACACTGAGCTTTCAACAATAATATCATTATACTGACAGTGCCTATCAATTATTTCCTTTTAAAGCTGTTAATTTTTATGTTGTAAACACCATCAATAATCAGATGGAAAAAAAATTTTTAAACCCTGATAGCCGTTATCGCTCCATTCTGTTTTCTTCTCTCCATGACAATTGCTACACAGACAATAAATTCAGAATGAAGTACAAGCAACATTTGATGTGTAGCAGACATGTCATCTCTGCAATACATTTCAAATGTCTGTAGTTGCTTCATCCTTGCCCACCCTCGGGATTTCTCGTTTCTGTGCTGAATGCCACTTTGACTTCCAGCTAAGGTTATTAATAAAACTGCAACAAAACCAACAAAAGCAATGG
>Ga0181612_116705_pt1 | contig 10555 bp, 4 predicted proteins | sample HoacroProtozoa21_FD_119630 | JGI IMG/M metagenome (GOLD analysis project Ga0181612, IMG submission 119630) | Hoatzin crop microbial communities from Cojedes, Venezuel. Combined Assembly of Gp0051906, Gp0051904, Gp0051908
ATGAGGATGGTGAAACACTGGGACAGGTTGCCATGAGAGGTGGTAGATGCCTAATCCCTGGGACCATTTGAGGCCAGGTTGGACGGGGCTCTGGGCAACCTGATCTAGTTGAAGATGTCCCTGCTCATTGCAGGCGCGGTTGGACTAGATGACCTTTAAAGGTCCCTCCCTTCCAACCCAAACCATTCTATGATTCTATGATTCTATATTGTATTCAGCTCATAAGAGCATGAAGCCCTTGGCCAGAACAGCACCCAAATTTATCTGAGACAGAACCTGTTAGTGGCTGGACAACTACTTGCATACCCAGACTAATACAGCTGACTTCATTAACAGTGTCAGACGTTCTCATTTGCAAGAAAACATCTCTCACACAGTCATTTATGTTCTTGGCTTACCCCTGAGCAGGTTTAGATAGACAGATAATAGATTACATATATAAATGTATATTTGTATTTTCTGAACATATGTGAAAGTTGAACTTGAAAATGTTATGAGTCCTAGTTTGAATAAAAAATGAAAAGCCCAAGGGAGTCAAGAATAATGAGGCAGCCAAAATGCCCGCTGAAGTAGGGAGATGAAGAAATCTAAAAAGAGATTCTTCTCTATCGGTGCAAAACGAGGAAGAAAAAACATAGTGTTACCTGCATGAGAACACCCTTTTCTCTGGGCTGATGTACAGCAGTTACAGCCAATTGCCTGACCAAGAACATTCAGAACACAGGAAAGTCCTGTGTCACTCCAGACCCACGTCCTGCTCTGACAGACACCACCTCATCGTTGCCGGTTCCCCCAGCTGCTCTTTCCGTGGGCTGATGGGAAAGAGTTCTGCCTTTCAGCTCATCGACTTGCTATGGTCAAGTGTTTGCCATGATTCGTTTGCTTGTGCCTATTGCAAGTGATCTCTCTCAGGTTTTGGATAGGTCCAAGACAATTTAATTTCCAAAACTAGAGTCAGTGACCAAGCATGGCCAAGATCTCAGAAGATACCAAGGATGTCTGACATATCCAGCAACCACTTAGCCACTACTAACAAACATTTAGCTTCTGTCTCACTTGCCTCTCCTGGACACTAACCCGAAAAGCAACAAGGAACTTTGGCAAACCAGGATACTGCACAGACCGCAGCACACAGTGTGTCCAGCCCTGGCCTTGGTTCAGAGAAGGGATTTACCTGAGTTCGCGTTTACCATACTATTGACTTCACCTCATAGCAAGGTCTTTTACAGCTGTTGTACGAGCTGGCTGACTGGAGATAGGAACAAAATGTACATGTTTTTACCTACCCTTATATACACAAGATTAGTGATCAACAAACCCCAGCAGTACTGTCTATTTCAGATAACCCCTAACACATTGGCATGAATATCTGGAGTTTGCTAATAATTTCTTCTTATAATTTCTTGGATTTGTAAAATTAGGCTTGAAGTCCTGTAAGAACAAGGTGCAATAGCCTACTGCTGAGAAAAGATGAGGACAAATCTAACACTTCAGAGCCTTCTAAAAGGTTTAGTTGTGGAAATTTACAGAGGGTTAAAGGAAAAGAGAGTTTGTATTTTTTGAGCATTGCCTCACCTATTCTTTGTCAAGATACTGACTAAGCCTCAATATGATAGAAAAGAAACTGAAGAGGTCTTTGCTTGGCAGTGGGTCAAGAACAGCTGTGAAAATAAATGATGACTAGAGAGAGAGAAAATATATGAGGTACCAGTATGCCTTACTGTACTTTTAAATTTATGCTGCAGATGGTGGAGTGTTTTCGAATCTCAGCACTCTGAAATAACTAACCTGGCAGGTGCACACCTGGTGAACTTCTAAGGGGAGAGATCCAAACATTATTACCGTAGAAGATCCAGTTGTTAAAGCTGAAGAACTGCATGGCCATGCAGTTTTTGGTGGTATTTTTTTTCTTTCAGCTGCATGCCAAATATACATGTCAAACCACAGGCAGAGATTAAAGTCTGCACAAGAATTCACACACATCTATACACATACTTGTCCATATTCATGCACATTTCACGTGAATATATGTTTGTGAGTATCTGGAGTTAATGGCAGATTAGAGCATTCCAAGCATTTAAAATTTTTTTTTATTTTTATTTCACTTTTTTTTTGCATATTATCAGAAGTAATGATAACAGGAAGGAGGATCTACCTCCAGTTACAAAAAAAAAAAATATCCCTCAACCGATGTGATTCTTTTCAATATCTGCCTCTTTTCTTTCGTAGAAAGCATGCATGAATAATCAGACCACAGTGCGGCTGTTAATTGTAAAAATCATTAGTAAACTTCCAGGTGCTGTTTACTATATAACCATTGTAATTTTCTATCCTAAAATCAGCATCTCACCAACATCATTGTCTGCCCTGGGGCATGGGGATTGTGCAGCTTTTACATTGTCAAAGGCAGTCGCAACCCCATTTGCTAGCAATGAAAGAAATGGATCCACACCTGCAGTGTTTGAGGCAATAATTCCTAATATTAGCCAGACCTCATGAGGAGAGGGCTTTTTTGCCAATCCTTTATGATTCAACACTTTACAATCCATTTGAAATCATTTAAATATTCTTTTATTTTGTTACTCCTACCCCATGTTTATTCTTCCCTTCATTTCTCCCCGCCTCCTGAAACAGACCTGTGAATAAGAGGCACTATACCATACCATACCTATGCAACTAAAGAAATTGAGGAATTAAAAAACACCTCTTATTTTAGAATATGAATTACTAGACCCATCCAAGAAAAAGGCAGAGAGATATTCTACAATACAGTATGACTAAGTACAGATTAAATTCAAATCTCTCTTGGAAATAACATCTGGTTTCTACCCAAAAAAAGTTATTTCGAAGTCAGAATTGAATTTCTGGGCCAAAACAAACTGTATCTCGTAAGCCAGACTGCAGATAGCAAGACCTCCGCTGGTTCCAATCAGAATATTTTCTCTGACTTCAAGAGGGCTGCACCTGTTTGCACCTACCTGGCCTCTGCCTGTCTGTATTTCCAGCTATAAGATACCTGCCTTCCATAAGTCTCTATCCCTCTCAAGAATTACTTTGGAATTGAGAGCTTTATCTGTACCTCTGAAATGCCTCCTGAATTGTCATCTTCAGTTTCCCCAAGAGACCCTGTTCAGAACAGTTCATTCAAAGAGAATTCAAAACATCTCAACCATACTGTGGTTACTGCGAAACTTCAGACAATGCTGGCTGCCAATCCAGAATTTCCTAGAGATTTAATAGAGTGAATTTCATCTTCAGCATCATATACATAGCATTACTAGACTAAAATTAATACTAAAACAACCATCACAGTTATTTTTGACATAGCACATTCCTGGTGGGATAAACTGTGAGTAGCTGTTCCTAAATACAAATTTATGACTTGTAGCATAGACAAAAAGTGAAGAGCCACCTGAATACACTTAATTAGATGCAGCATAAAAATAACGTGTGATTTAGAAAACCCACACTTGTGTGAGCTGGCTTGGAAAGCAGTGAAACTGCTGGAGAGGAATAAAGGTCACAGCACTGTAAAGCAAGGAAGACAGTAGAGGCCCCAACTTTTACAGCGCTGAGTCCCCCGAAATCTTTTGAGGTGCCTGAGAACTGGTGAATGCAGCCAATCTGAAAAGGAGACTGAGAAAAGGAAACCAGAGGAGTTTTTCAGCAACAGCAAGCGGGGAGAAGGCCAATAAGAAAAGGATGCATTGTTGGGGCTTCATTCAGCATAGTGTGCTTTAGAAATGGCACTGTTCAGCAAGCATTTAAGAATTTATTTAATGGCTAATGCTTGATTAAGATCAAGTCACTGGCACATAAATCCTGTCAGACTTAAAGGCTGACACACTCTGAAGTGCTTTATTGAACTGGGGCCCAAGCAATACTGACTCAATTAAGAAGCACTTCTGAAAACTCTAAAATATATCAGTGTCTTTGTAACAGATTGTATTGTCTTCCATAATGAAGAAGGTTCTGCATTTTCATCAAAGAAACGATGAATTGTCTGGTAACATTTTCATCATGAATAGATCTTTTCTAAGACATTTGGGTTTTTGCTTTTCAAGAACTCATCCACATAAACTTTCTTCTGACAACAAGGAGAATTGATCATACAAATATGTTCTTTGAAAGTACATTTTAATTTCTTAGAAAGATTTTTTCATAATACACTATCTAAAGGATACAACTAAAATGCACGACAGCTAGTTCTTGGGAACAATCATCCACATCACTGAGAACAGTATTTCTACACTTCTGAGTGCTGGCCTATTTCTACTTTAGGAATTTTACTTGTGACCTGAAGCCTTCACAGGACACTTCAAAAATTGTAACAGAAGGTCAGAGCTGATTTAGTATTTTTAAAGAGATTTATGTCCTGGATCATCTTAAGGCAAAGACTGAGCATTTGTAAATATTTGTCCATACTTTTACCTTTTGCTAAATGTTAAAATGCCTTGAAATGTAGACTGAATTCATTTGGGAAGACCTAAGACTCCTGTGCATCTGTGAAGGCTTTAATCCGACTTCACAAACTGTTAGTCTGATTCCAAGCACCTTGAAGTAAATGGAAAAAAACTTTAATAGCCATCAACAGGTTTGATTCAGACCCATTGGGTCTTCAGAGGACCTTTTATTGGAAAAGACTGGCTATTGTGCTCTTCACTTTTAATACTGACTGTTTTTTGCATCACTACAATTTTATTTAAAATCTACTCCATAAATAATCTGGTATTTACAACAAGTAATACACAGTATCATTTCCATCCTTGGCTTCCACATAGCATTGTTCCAAATACTCGACTGGAAGTTTTTAGCAGGTTTAATTTTCATAACTCTATGAAGTTTGTTCCAAGATTTCCAGGTGTGTCTGATCACTGAGTTATTTGTCTTTAAATCTTTCAGGGTGAATTCTTCATAGGTGCCAACCTTGCATGTGTCTGTTAATTGATGCTCTGTTTTCACCCATGGCAATTGCACTTCATCAGCCTGCCAGACTCCGCAAGTTTGAGCCAAATTAAAAGCCCACTGCTAGAGCTTTACATTTGGTAATTTTAAACTTCCATATTTAAGGTTGGCAAAATGTTTTGTACTTCCCATCTTCAGCCTATGCTTTAGAGAAAGAAAATAGATACAGCCTTAGTCACTTGCATATAAGGTGTGCAAAAGCAATCTTGGAAATGCACAACTAATTTGCAGAGCTGAGATGATCTGAAATGTAAACTTGAACAGATCCTGGTGCCTGAGATCTTTTATTTTCTGATTTAAGTTTACAACCTTATGATTTAAAAAGTTTATTTCTGAAAGTATTTACCTATCTTCCATGCATTAAAAGGAGCTGAAGGGATCATATACTAAGCTTGAAAGACTTTGATTTCAGACCACTTCATGCGGTAGCTCGACACTTGGGTGAAATCAAATATCATGTTCAGATAGCCCAAACGTATGCAAGTATATGGCTACATCTGCACCACCCAGCAGAGCTAGCTACCTTCATGAGATCCTCTTTTATTTTAGACATCTTTTGCTATACCGTAGTTTGTAGATTTGTGAAGTTACCACATCTAAAAGACAGCAAATAGTTTACTTTAATATGCATGGCAAAATATCATAACCCAAGCCAACATTAACTTCAATTTATTCCTGTGTGGATAAAAGCTGTGGGGAAAAAGCACGTATTTGGTTGTGTCTTCTAGCCTTCATCCTTCAGATGTCACTTCCCCTGTTAACCTTGGAAAAGGTCATTGTCTGTTGGTCTGAGTGGGTGTTACAGGGATATAAATATTACTACTCGTAATAAATGAATGACACATAATTTAAGTGACCATCCAATAAAAATCTGCCAGGGCCCCGAGAGCACCACCAGCAGTGACTATCCCTGCCCAGCCCCCTGCGGCCTCCCCCTGCCCTGCCCATGGTTCAGGACCCCATTGCACTCCCTCTGGGGCCATCAGTCCCTGCCCCAGCGACAGTGCAGCAGGGCTGGTCTCCAGACCCGTCTCTGCCCCCACCTCATTCTGCTCCTGTCTGGAGCCCCTGCCTGTTCCCTAGCCTGGTTCATAACTTACTGTGTTGGTGGCTGTCGATGGACCCATTACCAGCCCCCTGGGTTGTGACTGTGCCTCACGGGTGAGGGCATGGTCGGTGCTGGGTCACCCTCAGCTCTGGCTCCACGACCTCAGGGGAGCCTCCAGCCCATGCTGCACCCTGACATAATTGTATAATATACAATGGGGCTTTAATTTATGGATTTCCTGAATGGATCCTACAAATAAGAAAACATACCTAACTGACCAAGTAGCTCCACCACGGATCACACCATTCTATGGAGCAGAGCTTCTTGGGAAATTAGGCCCTGATTTCTACACTGTGTGTTTTGTTGTTTTTGTTTTTTTTTTTTTAAGTTATACTTTCAATTCACTGAATTTGTTTTCCAAAGGGACGAGGTTTTGCAGGAGGAAAGTTATGTCCCTCCATACCATAGCCATTACCACAACTGCAGCTCACTGCAGAAAGCAGGCGGTGACTTCCAAAGGGCTCTGCTGTGGCAATCCCTCCACACTCCACTAGCTTTCTCAGAGCACTGTTTAAGTGAACTTTCACTAGAGGCACAGAGAGAGGAGATAGGTGCCGCCTTTCACTGCCTCTTCTGAGACATGAACCAGAAGCTGTCAAATAAAGTATGAGGAGAGTGATTCAGGAAAAAGAGCAGCCAGCAACGTGTGTCAGGTCGACAGCAGCCTCTCGCTCCTGTGGCTGGCACTGAGACCTCTCCTACCCACTAGCCAGCCCAGCAGAAAGTTTGCTGGCTGTCACACACACGAACTCCAAATACAGAGTGCACCACACAAAGTGTAGTTATAAATAGGATTTAATAAATTTATATGGTAGACTGTAGAAAGTAAACAGAGGACTCCGACAAGCATACTGTCCAGGCACCCATTTACCCTCAACCAGCCCCTTTTATACCTTTTATCTTCTGTTTTCCCATGTGTGTCAGTCTCCAATCCACCTTGATCCCTCGCTTTCCCCACCTTTGGTCCTTCCCTTAACCATTTCACAATATGTCTTGTAATCCACTTAAAACATCCCATTATTTTTTGAACAATTCCAAAATTCTCTTCCCCCTATAACCCATAATACGCCTACGCCCTTTAGGTAATGACCCTCTTCATTTTCCAGGGCATTGTGGGGAGACAGTGTCTTTTACGGGCTTGTCATTCTCTGGTGGGTTTCACACCAAAGACAATGGTCTCACCATTCTACTTGGATGATCTCAGGAATAGCTAAAGTTTACATATATTCAAAGGAGGAGTGGACAAGCTAATGGAAAACAAGGTCATTGGAGATTAGCATATATATCCAGTTCAGGAAGCCCCTGAGCTGCAAGTGATTGAAGGCTAGGAGAACACTAAAAGGAAGTATCATATATATTTGTTTTGCTCTTAAATTCTTCCCTCCACAGCTGCTTTTGGTTACTGTCCTGAACAAGGTACTGGGGAGATTAAGCTTTAGCCTTCTCCAGGATGGCTGTTCTTACAAGGCACCACTCGAGCCTTAAGGACAATGCAGGTCTGTCCCTTTCTGACACAAAGGAAAAGACTTGGCTGCCATTGTAATGAGCATTCATCTCTGTCATGTCTTTCTCTGCTTTAGTCCTGTTTCATGAGAAAATATCTTAAATGTCTAGCCCAAATGAAATTACAGAATGGCGGAAAGGAGGAAGGTCTCATTTATCACTTGAAGATACTGGCAGAAACAAGGAGGAATAGCGAGTCAGAGGGCAGGTAAGAAGCATAAACTGATTTGGGGACCATTCCCCATGTTGCAGATTTAAGATCAATTTGTGTGAGCTAAAATATAAGACTGATCCTCTAGCACATTATTTGCCCTATTTTTTCAAAAACTTATTTGAACCTGCTTTTATCTGAGGACAGACCAAGACAATATACAAAACAAGGTAGAGCAAAACAATGGGGAAGGTGAGTTGCTCTGCAGCCCCTAGATCTGCTACCACAAGCTGTGTCTTCATTTAACATCTCCACTGTGCCTTCCTCCATAAAGCATTATGGTTTTGCTCTGAATTATAGCTAAACTATTTGCTGTTTAATGTGAGAGGGGTTTTTTACGGATTATTTAAGGCACAATTTCTGTTTATGGTCCCAGGGTATATTCTAATCACCTTTGTTTACCTCATATTCCTTTCCTAATTAACTGACAACCTATTAGCATACATTTTTTTATCCCAGGAGTATTAATTATACATAATTTATATCATAAGCATTTATTCCTTATCAGTCAGCTGAATAAAACATTTACCTGTTTATAGCTACTTGAGGTTAACACTTTTACACAAAAAACTCACCTGAGACTTCCAATCAAATTATCAGATTTTTAATTTTCTGTTACATAATGATACTGTATTAGTCATTGTAGTATTTTATTCCACTCTAGGCTAAACAATCATTTACTGAAGCAGAGTGTTGGCAGCATTAATTAACCAATGATACATGCTCAGTTGAACAATAAGCTGCGAATAATAAAAATGCAAGATGAGATAATGTATACACCTTCTGTGTTATTTGTATGCCAGAGAGCAGTACTAAACCCTGCCCTCAGATGCACACAGGTAGCTCAGTGAGAGCTACGCATCTGAGGGCAGGGCCTGACTGACAAGGAAGAACTGAATATTGCCACTCAGGCTGCAGAATTCATCGTGCAGATTTTCTCTTTGCCCACCAACACTCAGCCATTTCCAAATGCAAGCTGCAGAGAGACCAAGTGGAAAAAGGGGCTATTCTATCACCTCAGTAAAATAAGTTGATAAAGACACCATGGCAAGGAGCTTTGCATAAATGCCAAAACAAAATGTAAAGAAGAAGAAAGAAAATGCAGACAGTCCATGGGTCTTCATAGCCTTAGCTTAGGACATTGTGCTTTTATGGGACTGGAGTCAATTAGTTTATCCCAAGCCATATCATGCCTTAGTTGCCCTGTTTGCCTCTTTTTTTGCTTCTCACCCACCATCCTTCTGTTTTCTTCTGAGTGTTTGTGGCTTTTTAAATCCTTCTGCGGCTTTCTGAACTACTTCCATGTTATTCACCTTCCATTGTTATTTTCAAAAAGTATCTTTCTTCCCATTCCATTTTTATTTTCTATTCCCCTCCCAGTCCTTTGGCATCGTGACTTTGCACTCTCAATCTTGAATATGTATCTCACTGCATCTACTGGTTCTTTCTCTCCTCTTTGTTTCTAGTCTTCTCTCATATCACTGTCCATCTACTCCCCTCTCCCTCACCATAGTTCTCTATTTACTTAGCTCTTACTTCATTCACTATTCATTATTCCCCTGTTCTTTGTAGAACCATTGTGCCTTAGACCTCTGGCCATGGAGCACCTCCATTGTACCAGGCACTATAGAAACACAAAGCAAACCATGTATCTCTGACCCAAGCGGCCAGATACAAGAGAAGAAACTAGAGGAGATGATTGCTAGATCAAAAGAAAACCTTCTCCTTTCACCCCTGCATATAGATCATTCAATTTACTTTAGAAGGGGGAGAACAAGGACAGTGTTGTTAAACAAAAGTAGTCAGGGTTGGAAGCACATGAGCATTTGGGAAAAGAAAAAAAAGTAAGAGAACAACACAGAAGAAAAGCTGAAATATGTAGGCCAGAAATTTTCATGGTGGGAGATCTTTAAGGGCAAGAAGCACACAGGAGGACACTGAAAACACCATACAACATGCATGACGTGTAGTTAAAATGACAAGTACAGAGACTCACAATGACCAGTTCCGTCTTGGGGTCAGGATTCATCTGAGTTAGTTTCTTGATTCTTTCTATAGTCAGCAACAAAGGGAGTTTCTGGACTGGAATTCACTGCTGAAGTAAATGTCTAGAATAGCCAAGGTTGACTGCGTCTTAAAAATGCATCCACCTTTCCCATTTGGCTGAAAATGAGCCTGACTATCTCAAATATTGACTCTGTGGAAGCTTAAAGCTAGGCAAGACAGACTCTGCAGGCACGTCCATCCTTGATAATAAACTGGCCCATCCTAATTTTGTCCCATCTTTGAGCTCCTGTGAGCCCAGAAGCAGAAAGCCAAGGCATTGCTGGGCGACCTAAGTGCTGGCTTGAGACTCTGTCCATGGATAGGATTTGTCCAGACAGAGTATCTCCATCACTGTCACCCCTTTCTTCCAGGATAGCCTTCCTGTTTCCCTTGATGTTTTTCTCTTTTTTTTTTAACAGTTGAAAAGGAGCCTAAAATTTTCCAGAGGTTCAAAAATTTTTCTGAATCAAATTCACCTGTTTGTATTCAGTGCCAAGAGAGTTTGTGAATGAGGTGAGAGAAGGGAGAGAGAAATGTGCCTTAATAAAGGAATGCAAACAGTGCTTGCTACTTGCTGTATGTTGCTGTGTGCTGCTGAAACAGACTGCTAAGGCCACCAGAAGATGAGAAGAAAGTCTCTCACGTCTCACAGCCTGTTAAAACAACAACCTGGATACAGATGTCTGCTCCACAAACTCTTCTCCCTCTCCCTCCATCAAATA
>Ga0181612_145619_pt1 | contig 10555 bp, 4 predicted proteins | sample HoacroProtozoa21_FD_119630 | JGI IMG/M metagenome (GOLD analysis project Ga0181612, IMG submission 119630) | Hoatzin crop microbial communities from Cojedes, Venezuel. Combined Assembly of Gp0051906, Gp0051904, Gp0051908
CTGGCGCTCCCCTTCCTCTTCGTCGTGGTGGAGGTGGTGGTGAGCCGGGTCACGTCGTCGCTGGCCATGCTCTCCGACGCCTTCCACATGCTCTCCGATGTCATGGCCCTGGTCGTGGCGCTGGTGGCCGTGCGCTTCGCCCAGCGCACCCGCGCCACCAAGAAGAACACCTTCGGCTGGGTGCGGGCCGAGGTGATGGGCGCCCTCGTCAATGCCGTCTTCCTCACCGCCCTCTGCTTCACCATCCTGCTGGAGGCCATCGAGCGCTTCACGGAGCCCCACGAGATCCAGCAGCCGCTGGTGGTCATCGGTGTGGGGGTGGCGGGACTCATCATCAACCTGCTGGGGCTCTGCCTCTTCAACCACCACGGCGTCGGGGGCCACGGCCATTCCCACGGCCACGGGCACTCGCACGGCGGCAGGCAGCACCACCGCAGCAGCCCGAAGGCCGAGCAGCCGCCTGGGGACGGGGAGGCTGCACTGCACCGGGAGGAGACCAGCACCTTGGTGGAGAACTGCAGCAGCTCCAACGGAGTCAGCCAGGAGAGGCTAGGTGAGTCCCATCCCAGCACAGAGGTGCGAGGGAAGCAGGAGAGGTCCCTTCCCCGAGGAAGGTGGTGGGCGTCCTGGTCTTGCCCGGTGCAGGCTTCGTGGGGCCCGCACGTCCTTCCTCCTCTGGAAGAGGCAAGAAGCTTTCTCAGCGGCGCTTTCGGGCACGCACCCGTCGCGTCCCTACCTCACGCCTTTCCTTCAGGTGCTAGCAGGAGTACCCGAAGCTGTGTGTGTGTGTCTTGCAGACAGGTGAGAGTGTGAAAGAGTCTTAGGGTAAAGCGGTTCACCTTGGAAAAAGTTGGTGCTGGTAGAGAAGGTGCATGACAAGTGGTTTTTGCTGAGCGACGCAGTCTGTCACAAGACGTTGCCCTAATGCCACTTCAACTGCCTGCACATCAAATAGAGCGCAGCTCAACACCGTGGTACTGACAGCCAGATCTCTGTTGGGTTGGCTAGTAGCTACCTGAGATGCTAATCTCCATCTGAACGTAACACGCTGAAGTACGCTCCACTGCAATAACGTTGTACCTCTTCGTGACATCCGTTTTAATAGGAAGAAGTCTTGGAAATTACCAGTCTGAACTGTGGAAGTCACGCAGTAAGCACTGAATGTGGAGCTCCGTGGTGTTAGAGTACATGCGTGGTTTCTTCAAATTGCTTTCCTTTAGCTGCACCTTCCCACTCACTTGCACGACGAGATAAATTTAAAATCTTCCCTTCTCGGTTGTGGTGAAACTGTCTGTTTTGTGGGAGGGAATTTCGTGGGTTATTTTTATAACGGATCCAGAAGCCTGGATAGTTTATTTTGACATCACTTGGTCAAAGCCAAGTGCTGCGTGCTAGCAGAGTGAAAGGTGCGTAATTGCGGTTTCTCTACTTTAATCGTATGGCATCCCTGTTACCAGAAGGAAGGGGTTTCAGTCTTCAGAACCCATGTCTCCTTTATTTTCAGGGCGACATCAGGGGACTACTGTTTCAGCTTAAACTGAGCTTTAATTGAGCGGAGTGAACTTTGCTGCAGTTTCGGTTTTTCTGCGGTTAGAGGTTCCAATACACATTTGAGAAACTTAGCAGTTTCCCTCTGTCCCTCTCTCTCGCTCTGTCTTTAGTGTTTTGACTCTGTGCTGGTTTTGAAAAGACAGGTTTTGCAAGAGGATAGGAAAGTTCCTCTGAATACAGTACACCATTTTCTTGACCGCCTAAATAGTTCTTAATGTTGGTTTAGTTCCAACAAAGGTATCCTAATAATCAGTTTCAAACAATCTAAAATTCCCTTAACTGTTGACCTGATAGATATGTTGGCTTGTGAATTGTTCTTGCGTGGTGAAACTTAAGTTGCGCTTTAGCCAAGTTTGGACTAGTTCTAGACTAAAAGGTTAACTTACAGCATGGAGTAAAATGTACGCTGTTTTGAGGTAACTTGTTTGGAATTTCTTGTGGATGTCCTTCTGGCAATAACAAATAATTTGTTGTGGGTATTCAGGTGGTAATAGGGCATAATTTTGGTCGCAGTGAAACTTGAAATAAGTTTGTATTTCCTTCTGTGCCCTGTCATGATTATGTAATGGATGGACTTACTCATAGTTTACCCGTGGCGATGTTACAGGTGGAGGTGCTGTCAGATGCGTAGGTGAAGACTAGGGAAATGACCGAGAGTGGTGCTGTGCCTTCACTGGAAATTACAAAGAGGGATAGACTCTGCTTTCCTAAGGTGGAAGTGGAAAGCTGTCAATAGCCTTAGGAGCTAGTCCTGCGCACGTATCTTCGTGCATGCACTTTATGTGAAGTAATCGGTTTATAGTTAGATTTAAATGAACATATTTCAAAGGGACACGTTTTAACCTCTTGCCATCAAAAAATCTCAAGAGCTTTCTGGAACCATATTTCCTGTTGCCTCCCCTTATAGATAGGTTTACTGACTTTCCAAGTCTTTTCTCCGAGCACTTGGTACGCAGCAGAGTTAGAATCTAAGTTCCTCTTTGCTTGCTCTCATTGTGGTCCCTGAGATCTGAACTCTGTAACCCGAGATATTTTCTTGTAATTTATTGATTTCTCTGGAAAGTTACAGGTGCCATATTCCATAACTGCTAGAAGTTGTGTGGAAAATGTAGATGGAGCTTTAGGACAGAAGTGTGATGCATGAGGTTATGAGCTTGGGGCCTGGAGCTGAGCCGCCTTCGTAGGAGCCCACCCCTTCTTCAGAGAGGAAAGAACTTACAGACACTTTATGATTACAGAATCGCAGTCATGAGAGCAGAGTGGCAGAAGCTGCGGGTCATACTAACATTAATGTTTACAAAGCTTTGAACTGAATAACCACGGAAGCAGTAAGAGCTCCTTGTTTCAGTTTGTCGGGCCAGTGCCCATTACGTTTCCTTAACACTGGAAGTTTTCTGTCCAAAGAAGAACTTTTAAAGAAAAGTAGGAGGTTAGTCGTGTAAAATACTTTCAATTTTGAACATTGGAAGATGTTTTTCTTTTAAAAAACATTCTTCTTCATAATGATGTGTGCATTTATTCCTGTATAGCTAGTTGGATGTGATGGAGTGGTAATATTGCAGACAGTTTTGACAAAGGAGAGCACCAAAATGTTCATTTATGCATTGCATGGTCCATGACATATGGCTTTGGGCATCAACAGCTGTATGTCACTCAACAGCTCTGTGTCACTTAAAAAAAAAAAAAAGTACTAGAATACATTTTTTATGTATTCTAAAATATAAATAACACTACTTCATAGCCTCTGAGAGCTTCAGTGATAACTGACACTGTCCTGTAGTCAATACTGCTGATAAATTCAGTGGTTTAGGCCAAAAAGCTCAGCTCATTGTATCTCACAGTTGTGCTGGCTCCATGCACCCTCTCAGAAAAACTTCCTTTTCCTTGTATTCAGAAGTCTTCTGGAAATAAACTACTAAACCCGAGAAGCTGTTAGTATAACACGGTATTCATACAGCTTTTGAGCTTCTGGCCTTATAAATTTTAATATAAAATAGCAATGCAGTCCTATGGCTTAAGAGGGATTTTTAGCAATGTGATTAGCCTTCTGGCTTTTCAAAAGAGGGAGCAAATGTAAGTTACTTAGCTACTTAACAAGCTTTTTTATATATGCTCTGTAATTCTGCATTTTGTTTAAGAAACGAACAGTAGTCAAATGGTTAAACAGCTGGAAAATGTGAAAACAGTTTTTCAGTAAAATAAATTAAAATGCAGCCATCTTCATAGTTTGCCACTCTACATTTTGAAGTTCCGTGTAGAAACAATTGCCTTGTGGAGTATTTACTTCACTTATTGGGACAACTTAATATTTCTCAGCCAGAGAAAACGCTGCTAGGTGTTGCGGGTAGAGTTGCTTATGTTTCGGCTTTGTACTCAATGTGGTAAGCTTAGTGTTGGTTATTATCTTATTTGGAATCATAGTAATGTGTAGTATTATAGCATATGCCTAATCCTTTTACTGTTTTCTTGTCAGGTGATGCGAAAGACGACATGAGTGACCTGCAAGTGAACGGGAACGCTGGTCATTATGCTCTGGATGTAGAGGAGGTTGAAGAAGACTCTAGTGCGCAGCTTAACATGCGTGGAGTTTTTCTGCATGTTTTTGGAGATGCCTTAGGCTCAGTAATTGTGGTAGTGAATGCCTTGCTCTTTTATGGGTTGTGGAATCCATGCCCCAAAGATGGGCCCTGCTTTAATCCATGTATCAATAACCACTGCATGGAAAATGCTACTTTATTCCAAACACTTGGCAGAGCAAACAAGTCTGAGCAAGAGAGCGTTACGGTGGCGGGTCCATGCTGGTTGCTATATTTAGATCCTGTCCTTTGTTTGATAATGGTTTGTATACTCCTTTACACAACTTACCCATTACTTAGGGAGTCAGCCCTTATACTTCTACAGACTGTTCCCAAACAGATAGATGTTCATTCTTTGAACTCAAAATTACGTACCCTTGAAGGGGTTGAAGCTGTCCATGAATTACACATTTGGCAGCTAGCAGGCAGTAGGATCATTGGCACTGCTCACATAAAGTGTCCTGACCCTTCCACCTACATGATGGTGGCAAAGCGCATAAAAGAGATCTTTCATGACGAAGGGATTCACGCAACTACCATTCAGCCCGAGTTTGCCAGCGTTGGCTCTGAATCGGGGAGAGGGAAATGCGCGTTTCCTTGCAGGACTCAGTGTGCTCTGAAGCAGTGTTGCGGAACGGGAGAAGATAGTACCGCAAAGAAGACAGAAAAATCTTCGTCACTTAGTATTTCTTGTTCAGAAGTTGTCATTGAATTTCCAAAAACTAGGAGGACTAAGTCGGAGAGCATCCCTTCAGTTAAGCTAGAGGCAAACACCGATCAAAACGAGCAGTTTGAATCATCTTTGTAACTCCCCGAATGGTGCTGCCCGAGTTTTGGTGACTTTGACAACAGCTGTATTGCAAGAGGAAGAGACGGACGTTGGAGATGCAATTTTGCCAAATAGTGTAATTGCTGAAGTCCTTGTTCTTGTCACATTGCTAAATCTAGAACGCTTGTTTTGAAGAATTTCACTGTCGTGATACAATGTGTTTGTGATGACTTTGTACTGAGACAGACAGAAAGTGCGCCAATGCTGTAACAACTTCAGAAAACCAGTTTCAGCATTTCAGCAGAGACACTTTTTGCTGTGCTTCAGATGAAAATATTTTTCCAGTGAAAAGGTATTTGAGGGGTAAGCGTGTAGGAACTCAATTTGTGTTACAGATTTCTCGGGCCTACTCTTTCCTTTAATATTTGATTTGTAGATATTTTAATATATTGTTTATTTAGAAGCCCTAAGGAAACCAAAGTTCATAGAACATTTTTTAAAGTTATAACTACTTAAAACTGGAAACCACTTTGCAGTTTCACATATTTTTCTTAAACCTATATAATAGTGAATGTGAAGGCTTTTCTAATGAATTTATCATATAGCATATTTTAAAGAGAACATCGTGATTGTTAGAAACTGTCCCCACTTTTACTGGTAAGGTAGCGAGGTAATTAAAATCAGCTGCTTGTGAAAATACCAGATGTGAAAGGGTTTTTTTTCTATCAGAGTGGAAGTTCAAGCTGCTGTATACTGCTCTCTGATCAAGACGTGAGACTGACCGATAAAGTAACGCATACTTTCATATTTTACGGATTTTCTGGTGGTGGTTTTCCTTATTTCCAAGTTGTGTCTGGTCGTAGAAGTCTTTGAAGTTTAAAGAATCCTTGACTCACAGAGCTACGAATGAAGAGCTGGAGCTCAGTTTTTAACTGATGCTCAGTTTACTGAGATAAAAGAATTAGTTATGTCAGTAAGTGCTCTGTCGGGGAAAGCCTGCCAAGCACCAACCGTATAATTCATGCTTTTAAGCATAGACAGTAGCCTCTGTAACAAGTAATTCGGTGGTGCATTTTGCTTGTAGTTGAGTGTGTCTGTAAGCACTTGCAGTGACTGCAGTCCTGGTCCCTGCTGTGTCCTCGGGAGCCTTCCGCTGACTTTTCAGGAAGTGGGGCAGGGAGTAGGATTTCATTCACTTGTATTTCACACTTTGAGATATTTATGTATCACATAATTTCACTTATTAAGTATCCGAATCTATGGTTTAAAATGTTAGCTTAGTTAATTGACAACTGGCTCTAAAGAAGCTGTTACAGTACGCTGCCAACTTACACCTTAATGAGGGAGAAACTGGTCTATGGACTCTTGTGAATTTGGCAGAGACTACGTGAGAGTTGAAGATAAAACGTACAAGAAATCTAATCTAAAACCCTGACCTTTTTGATCCACCCTCAAGTTATGTTTGGGAAATAATGTCTTGTGATCTAGTTGACTGCTCCTGTGCTCGAGACTGGAAAGCTCAGATCTTCCATTGTTTGCGCTATGACTCTGGACATGATAAACATCCTGCCTCAGTTTCCCTGTCTTCAAACGGGGATAATACCTACCTCACAGGGGTGTTGTGAGGCTGAACGTTTGTGTGAAGAACTCCGAGATCTGTTACTGGAAGGCACTGGAAGGAGTAAAAGATACTAAATTACGTGGTATTTACTTCTTCTACAAATGTATTGCAATACCTAGGCACAACAGAGAGAACTGAGGATAGTTTTGGCCTTATGAAATTCTTTGATACTGAGGTTTTCAGGTTTTTAACAGTATTTAAATGTAGATTTTTTTTAAAAAATAATGTTTTGTTAGTGAAGGGAATGTAGCTATGCCTCCAGATACAGAACACTTTGCTAGTTTGCATTTCTAGTATGCGTCTCGTATGGTAATTGCTCCTAAGTAGTTCAAAATAGTCTGCTGCTTGCCGGACCTGGATTGACGCAGGTTGTGTCAGTGGTCTTACCCAACTTCTCTGCAGAGCACTGCAGTCAACTCTCGATTATCCATGGGTGGATTACCAGTGTTGTATATTAACTGTGCAGTCTCCAGGGCCAGACGAGCTCTGTATCACATGCCAATGCGTTGGTCAAATGCTGTGTGCCAAAGCATTGGAAAAGTCGAGGAGCTCAGTCCAGTTGCGCTCGAGCCCCCTCTCGCAGGGTTTGGTAGCTTGGGTGCAGCGCAGCACCGTGCGGTGATTTTGCCTCCGGGCTGCTCGGATGCATCCACAGGAAGCTGCGGTGTGTGGATGGGTCGGTTTGGCTTTGCGCTGGCTTGGGGGTGTTGGTGCTTCACAGCCATCAACATCACTCACCTTTTTCTGTGTTTATGCTTGTTGTATAGTCTCATAAACTAACTTAAATATGTTAATATAGTATTTATATATGTTTTTGTTTTGTCTGAATTATCTTAACTCTTTTCTTCTGTTACCTGTATATGATCTAGAGTTGACTGTTAAACGAGAGATCTTGTATGAGACTACATTTCCAGGATATGCTACCATTGCTAGTATACTACAAAGTATTAACCAAGTAAATTTTGAAATGAACAAAGTACTAGGTTTTTTTTGGAAATGTGTATCCTTGTTGTTTATGGTAAATTTTCACTAATCATGTTGCTCACTAGTTTAAAATTGGTCTCAGTCATTAGTATGAATTATTGAGGTCCTGCTGTATATCACTAAGGCACCATAGAACTACTGCTCTTTGTTTATTAAAAAAACCAAGACAAACCATAGTAGCACTGAGAAGCCTGACTTACTTCTCTCCTGTTGCTCTTAGAGAGCGACTGCTAAGTCTTGACAGTTGCCACCGTTGGTTAACGGTCTCAGTAAATGCATCTGAATAGATGGAGTTGTAGTCAGTAATTCCATTGTAACTATTTAATCTCTTTTTTTTTGTGCCAGAAGTCATATTTTTCTATTTCTGTGTCCATTGCAGGCAATGGCTAGCTTAAAAGACAAAAAGCTCTTCCCCACATTATTTTTATTATCAGGACAGGATGCGGATGTGACGACGGTGGTGATGGGGGCGGAAGGGGGAGTTGCATGGCCTCTCTGTCCCGCGCGTGTTGCACGTGCAGCACCAGCTGGTGTTAACAGGGCCCTTTAGTCTCTTCAATCCTCGATGGTAAATTCCCTGAAAGCATATAGTCAGGTCAAGGTGGTGGCTGTACCGCAGGAGGAGCACAATTTTTGTGTTTGTCCTGGCTGTATGAGACCCGACTGTAGCCTGCCAGGTTGTGATATAGCTTGATTTTTTTAACCTGGTCTGTCTGTGGTTACACAGACCTGATTTGTTCTGAAGATCACAGTTCCAGAATACTGGGAGCATTCAAAAACACTGCGCAGTCTCCTTTTTTTTTTTTTTTTTTTTAAAGAAAAAGCATGAAACTAATGAATCTCATGTAAGTGAGCACTGCAGTGGTGGGGAGCTAATTGTATTGTGTATCACATTCCTGAATTTTTAAAATAAAAAAATATGGAACACTGATTTTAAGGAAAAAGAAGTTTGTATTTCAGTGTCTAGATTGTTTATGCTTCTGATTAAATGTGTCAAGAGATGTACCAGACATCATTGGGTGAAATGTTTTACACTTAGTACATGTCTCATCCAGAAACATGCTATTTTAGAATCACTTTGTAGGTTATACTTGCACGTAAGGGTGCAGTGCTGAGCTAATTCAGACACTTGGTGGGCTAACCACAGTACCCTGAAGCTTTACTTTTTAGCAGAATAAATTGCTTCTATGAAGCCCCTGATAATTTTAGCTCGATTGCCTTCAACATCCACTCTAGGCTTTTGGTAATAGCTGTTGTTGCTGCATCATGGTATTTGGTACGGACATAGACATGGTTATGTAAAAGACAAAACTAGCCCCAACCTGTGACTCCCTAAAAGTCATGGCAAGGGCTCAGTCCTGTGAATTTCTATGTTCAAGAATAGTTTCATCGAGCTGACGAGTAGTTGCTTGCATGCAAGGAAGTACTTGTGGGAGTGAGTCCAAAGCTTCTGCCAGTACAGCCTGGCTTTTGAAGAACGACTGAAAGTACCTAGATTGTATGAGTATATTAAAATCAGGAGTACTGTGGTGTTTCTAAATTTTCTGCAGAAATACTGTCGGTTTGCTATAATCTTAATTCCAGGATTTATTCCTTTTCCCGATTCTCCAAAAACAAAAAAGCCCACTGAGTATCCAAAGACTTGCTAACAATTTTAGCTAAACTGACATTGCCGTTTTCTTCTGAAATTGGGCCATCTGAGTTTATTAAACACTGCCTAGTGGAGTCTGGGGAGGAGGGATAAAGATTCTTGCCATTCTCCTTCCCCTGCCCCCTGCTTCGACTGCACTTTCTAATCTCTTCAGCTATGGAGAGACCCGGGGGGACGGAGGGGGTGAATTTGGTAGCTAGATGTTCTGAGTTCCATGTGGAGGGAATGGGAAATACCACTAACTATATTTAAAAGTGTATAAATATGCTCTGAGTATTTTAGTTTCATAGCATAGCATCAGTTAGGCCCTTTTTAGATACGCATTTAAGTTGTTCAGCTCTGTAGTAACTTTATTTTTTTCTTTCTCTGCTGGAGGGAAAGAGGTGGATGTGCTATTTGCCTGAGCTGAAGCTGGTCTTGACAATTTTCCAAATCAAACGTAGCTTTGCTGATAACAGGAGGTCTGATTATTGCTTATGACCTTTGCTTTGCGTGGTTAGCTGCCTCTGAGGTACAGTACGACGTTTTAGCAGGCTTACATTTATATTTTTTTTGCATTTGCCATATTATCTGAGTAGTGTGAAGAGCAAAACCACGATACTGAAAAATACCTTTTATCTACATGTCTCCAAAAAGCACATGGGATTAATTTGGCTTCTTTTTGTTCATGTCCTGAATCCTGTTTCTGAGCAATGTTAAAATCTAATTGGCATAGCTAGTGTTCATTGGTGGTATTTCTTTTTGCCTTCTTTAAATAATAATGTTCTTTTTTTTTGTTTTGTATTAAGTATTAAAGTCCTGAGAAAATAAATGGAACTCTTGAATGTCAAACACTTTTAGTTGGGATTTTTTTCTCAGGTCAGTTGCTAGGAAGAAATTTGGCTAGTAGAAATGCACTTTCACTGGCTCCCAGAACCTCAGAAACGAGTAGAAAGAGCACAAGTAGAAGAGGAGCTTAATAAGTGGGTTGTAAAGGGGTGGCCTCCAACTGTCTGGATTCCAGGTGCAGTTAAAAGAACAGTTGCTCAGTTCTAGTATCACGTGAAGAGTTCATTATGCAAAATTTATTTTTTTCCTAAGAATAACAGCCTTTGAAAAGAATAAAAAAAATCTTCCTGTCCTGTTAATTGGCCGTGGTTAAATATCTAACATACGGGTCAATAAGGTAGGCTTTGTAATAGACGTCTGTACTGGTTTATTTGATGTCTTTGGAAGACAGCTACTTTAGAGCAGCAGATGCTTCCTACCTCTGAAGATTTTCAGCTTCCATTTGTTTCAATTCAGAAATGCTGCAGTTTGTAAAGTTTGCTGGGAGAAACGTACTGACTGCAGGAAAAGATACAGCTGCCAGCAATAACACTGAGGAGGGCAGAATCGTTATAGTATCTGCCTTGAGCTGTTCC
>Ga0181612_180693_pt1 | contig 10554 bp, 2 predicted proteins | sample HoacroProtozoa21_FD_119630 | JGI IMG/M metagenome (GOLD analysis project Ga0181612, IMG submission 119630) | Hoatzin crop microbial communities from Cojedes, Venezuel. Combined Assembly of Gp0051906, Gp0051904, Gp0051908
GCGCGGGGGGTGGGCCCTCCCCGCGCTCCCCCCGCCTGCCCGCCCCGCTCCGGCGGCCGTGCCGGGACGGACCGCGCCGTGAAACCTCTGCCTGGGTTATTTTATTTATCAAGTTCTAGCGGCAGTGCTCCCGTGATAGCTTATGAAAATGGGTGCTGCCCCAAGCCGTGTGCGTGCGGAGAGCTCCCTCCGCTGCGGGCTCTGGCTGCGTGGAAAGGCGCTCCCGGCCCCGGCTCCGGCTGCGGTAACGCGTGGGATCCCCTGGCTAAGAGCCGCTGGGTTTGTGTTGCCTGAGAACGGAGCCTTGTGAGGGGGAAACCGCCCCGCACCTCATGGAGCAGTTGGGTTGGTTTACCTTCAGTAATTGCTACGTTAATAACTTTTTTTTTTAAAGGTCGGATTTGAGTGTGGAACTTCCTCATCGTTCTGATGCGTGAGCCAGCTGGATGTTGGAGTCCGGCGTAGTTAATTCTGCTCCGAAGCGGCGGGGCTCGTTCCTTGCTGCGGACCGGGTGGCTGTGGTGGGCATGAGGGTGTTTATTTCCATGCTAGTGAAATTAATCTTATGCACAAATTGTAATTCTTTTAAAGGGTTATTACATGTTTCAGAATTGTTCATGCTATGTATGTGCAGCACAGGTAGCTTCATGCCATAAACATTCGGGGTGGAACAGGGTAAATTGAAAAACAGAGCAAGTCTCATGAATGCCTCTACAGATATCTGATAGAGTAAGATTAAAAAAAACCCTCCTTCAACTAACAAGCAAGGGACTTAGACTACTAAACAGAATTTATGTTTATTGAAACTAGAGTGAAGCTGTTACTTTGTTTCTTTGCCACTCACTCTGTTGTGAGAGCTCTTTGAAATGGAATTGGTTTGAATTCTTAATGGTGCAGTTACAAGTTTTTTCATATTAAGGAAACCAGAAAAGGGTGATGGTAATGCCAAGTACTGTAGTGATGTCAAGTACTGCAAGGCTGAAAAGGGTGTCTAGCAGTCAACTACTGGGCTCCTGTCCTCTGAGAAAAGAAGTTGTGAAATTTAGATGTTTGCACATGTTTTTGTCCCTCCTCTTCCCCAAACCTTTAGGTCCCCAAAAGTGAGAATTCTGCAGGTTCTTCAAAGGGTTTAAAGTTAAAAGTGTGTTTTACTCTGAATCTCTTGCTACAACTTAAACAGTTATTTTCTTCATTCCTATCACAATTTTGATGATATTTTTATATATTTGAAGTCAGTTACCGTGTTGTCTTTTTCCTGGACTGAAGTTGTTGTTATCTGAAGACATAGTACTTCTAGCAAATCTGGCAAATTATTCTTCCATAAATCAGTGTGATTACTGCAAATTTAGTGAAACATTTTGCAACTTTGTCTGCAAACTCACGGAGAGCAATCCATTAGTTCTAGAGCTCCATAAGACGCAACTAGGAAAAGAAACCTTTTCTCAATGGGCTTATGTTTATAATGCATGTTTCATACATCTGTTGAAAAATTGTTGAGGGATTGAAACTGAAAATAGCTTGAAGTGCTGTTCTCTTGTGATAGAGCAAGAACTGGTACTGTCTTTTCTTATAAATAGGTAATAATTCTATTAAAATACGTTGTTTGTGAAGGTCATACAGACTTAACACCCTGCCAGAATAAACTTTTAAACATACCTATTACCCACATATACAAGTCACAAGGATTTTTATTATCCTTTCTATAGGAACTGTTATAATCTGTTTCTTATTTCTTCTAAAATGTGGTGTAACATACATAGCTTAGGTGTTGAGTCGTAGGAGTTTCTTTTACCTTAAACAGCTAATTGTGTAAATCTTCCCAAGAAACAAAACTCCTGCTCCTTCACTGTGACTTGATCTTTTCAATGTAATGTACTTGTAACGGGCAGTAGATAAATAGGTTCTCATAAGGGCAGTGGAGGATTTTAATAATTATATTTTCCTGTTAAAATGTTTTATGTTGCATTTAAAAAAAACCAAACACATTCGGTTACTAAGAATAGGTTGTTGATTAATCTGATCGTCCCATCAGTTTGAAAGATTTCTGAGGTTCTAAGATGGAACAAGAGTTTATATTTTGTAAATTATTTTAAAGCATAAGAAAAAACTGTAGCATATGGACTTGATACTGTTCTAACCTGAAGCTGGCTAAGGTTTGGGCAGTTATCTGGAATGAATTAACAGTGGATCACATAAAAATCTCATTTTCTTCCTGCTGGGAAGTCAGATTAATTATAATTTGCATTAATATTGATGTAATAGGTTCAATAAAAACCATGAAGCCAAAACAAAGGATAAAATGAGGATTTTGATTTTTAGAAACTGGTTTTCTGATGCCTTTCCTCTGAGAAGCTAAAGGCTCTCTATACATTCCTGTGCTCTGTACTCTTTGGGGGCAGACAGAATGAAGCTGGTCAGAATATTTTAAGGGAATTGTAAATAAAATACAGAAACTCCCTCAGGCATCTGGAACATGTAATGATTTTTTTTTCCTACCTCTGAGCTATCTTCTTATATAGGTTGCCAGTGCTGTCTGTCAGGATAAAAAAAACCCCAAAAAACAATCAGATGCTATCAGAAACATTTGTTACATTAAGATAAATCTTGTGCATAGTTTATTATCGCTGGAATTTCACTCACACATATTGAATGAAAGAGAAGGGCTGAAAAATTGAATTCTACATGTACTATGTAGTACCAATACCACTCTCTGTGGTATGGGAGTTTTTTAAGCATTTAGGTTGTTCAGTGACCACATTACCTCTATCTGTAATGACACAATATTAGAAACATCACGTAGAAGTAGATATTTTCGTGCCACTGTTGTGGAACAGTGCTAGAGAACTTAGTAGAGAATGGTGACCTTTCTGCTTGGTTTCTTCTAACCAGCCTCTGGAATTTAATAAAACTTTACATTCCGATTGTAGAATTATACAGGCTGTTTCAAACAACTCTTGTTCGGAGTAAATGTAGCAGTGTGTATTAGTCCTTTCAAAATCCAGGAGAACTTTTCCACCTGAGGTCTACAAATTTTCCCTGAGTTTGAATTTTCATAAGTATACACTTTGATATGGCTTTGAAGCCATATTAGCCAAATGTGTATTGGCTAAATGAGACTGTCTTCAAAAGAAGTTAGCAAGCATCAAAATGTTGAGTGAACTTTGAGTGAATACCTTGTGGGGGGAAAAAGTAATAGATATTTTAGTAGATAATATATAATTAGTAATAGAATACCTGAGTACAGTTGATAAGGGTGTATACTGCGTGAGACTGTTGTTGCAGAAATGCAGTTACGCCTGCGTTCTGTTTGCTTTACTACTTGAGGTATCACTAAATGTGTTTTGGCCAAGGTGTCATCTCATCTGGACTAAAGCAGCTGAGCATATTTTGGGGGCATTGTGTGATTCAACTAACAGCAGAATTTGATCTACTAACTACTTAGTTTTATATTCTCATCTGATCATGTTGTAAACTCAATAACAGACTATGTGGTCTTCTTACTGATGATCACAGATACTTTTTTTTTTTGCTGTCCTCGGCTCCTGTTCTTCTGCATAAACAGTGTGTTACTTATCAGTTTTACTCCATTCCTAAGCTATCTTGAACTAAGATTTAGCTTTCTGTTAACATTTCACTGAGCTATGCCAAGTCTGTCTTAACTCCCAGCAAGATTTGACATACCACATTCATTTCTAGTGCAGCTCCACTGATTTCAGTAAAGTTGTGTCTGAAGTGAAGTTGGCTGAAGGTGACCAAATTGTGGTTTGTGTGTCATCACTTAAAATGTGACATGCTTGTATGGAGTCCCACAGCACTGTTATTCTCTTCAGATACATTGGTTTTGGGTAGTCTGAGTCCTTCCCTGTTTTAATATTTGAAGATGAGATTATCTGCTTTGAGATTTATTATTTTAGGGAAAGCTTTAAGAAAAGAGCTTTGCAAAGTGTTCCATTTTATACTACTACGGTAGAACAGTTCATAAATACCAAGAACATTACTGTTTAAAAAAATAATTTCTGTGGTCAGCCATCTCTTTATGAACTCATACCAGCATGTCTTTGAATGTGTGTGATTGCTTCATAACCAGTAGTACTTAACTATTGTCAGAAAGTATTAAGAATATCATGCCAGTGAAAAAAATAATAGTGCCTGCCTGAGAAGTTATACCAAATTTGATGGGCTTTTAGAGTATTCTGATATAATTGTGAATTCAAATGAATCTGGGAACAGCTCTCTGGTATGGCAAGAGTCATATACACTGAAATTGGTGACAGTTACTTGAACCAAGCGTAAGAAGAATAAAGCAGCAGAGCGTGGAAATTTTTTTATGTTTTATGCTCTTCTGCCCCCCAACACACTTCTTTTTCTTTTGAAGTGTGAGGATAGTATTAATCATGACAAACTACCTTCATATGACTTTGGCCTGAGTTAACAGTTACAGGTTCATAGGTACACTTAAAAACAGTGGAGAGCAGTGATTGAACAGAGTAATATAGGCTAAGACTGAATTTTAGTTTTAAATTAAAGCATCCTTTTTTGTGAAGACCAGAGAAGGAAGCTCTTGGAATCTATGTTCTATGCTGTTTCTGCTGTTGTTGGTTGTGTGCATTATGCTTAGCAGGCAGCTTGAATTATCCATGCCTTACTTTCTCATTTCCTAAGTGAGGATAGTAGAACTGAACTCCAAGTACTACATGTCATTTGATTTAACATATACCCCCAAAATGCCTTTGCTTTCTGACAGAAGGTGCTATTCACATGTAAGATGTTGCCACTTCTGTTATTTGTCACTCTACTGTCCTGGTGGTGTGGACTGTATTTTATTAGCACTCAAGTTGCAATAGTTTAGGTAAAAAATTCAAAAGCTCTCCAAGCGTGGAATTCTAATGAGTTCAAATGTGGAATTTGGTGAGTGCTCGGTACCTGACTCACTTAGGCTTCCTCATAAAATTCCGAGCCTAATTTTTGATAAATTGTACAACGTTAATTTTAAAGGTAAATAAAAAGTACACAAGAACATCATTTAAAGCTTAGGTTGATAGCAAATTCAGTTGAGCAAAGCACTTCGGTCACAAACTAGGTGCTTGTCTATTGATGTTCTCTGTGTATCGGTGTCTCATTGTTTTTGTAACTTTGGTTTGGAGGATAGCTGTCTGTCTTACCTGAAACCAGTAGAGAGATCCATAAACTCACTTGAACCCATGAAGCCTGCCAGTCAACTTAATTTAACTTCTTTACAATGCTTTAAAGCCTGTCTTGACAAGAAAGTAATTTCTTCTTACAGACTTGTGGTCAAGCTTGAATTTTCTTTCAGTTATTGAAGTTCAGTGCTATCCTTTAATGAGTCATTAATTCAGTTCTCTGAGAATGCTGGATAATTATGTGATTAAAAATAAAATCAGATTAAGAATTGATGAACAGGAGCACAAATGCTGTTGCTGTATGTCATACATATTTCTTGAAGATATTTTTTTCTTCTCTAAGCGGCTAAACACGTTGTCCCTGAAGGTTTCATAGTCATGACAGCTTAAGGAATGAGTCTGATATTTCCATCTTTTTAAAGACGTAGCACAACCAGATTGGTCTGGCTATAACATAGCTTGACAGTTCCCTTACAACTTTTCTTTCAGAAGTTTGTCACATTAATGCTAACAGACAGATATTAGCCCAGGAAGCACAGGCTGTGGAGCAAATTGTGTTTTATATCTTTGGAAAATAAGTATATTTCAGTTTAGTTACCTTGTCATGCTGAAATAATAATTAAAAAAATCATAAAAGTCTTTGGGCTCTACCACAGACTTAAATGCTGTGGCAAGATTAAATTGAATCTCTGTGTATGCTTGAACTGTCATGATGAGATTTATTTGGAGAAAGGTTTTAAATTGTGAGTGGTTGCCACAGGCTGTAATTCCAGATGCTTCACAAGTCACATTATCTGTGTAAAATAGATTATTCTGTGGAATCTTGTGCCTCCCACAAAAATGTGCAGAGAACTCTTTAAATGTTATTTGGTTGTCACATATCTGAGTTTTTTTGTTTTGTTTTTTTTTTTTGTCTAAAGATTAGTTGGAAAATCTACTTGCTAGAGGGATTTTATATCCAAATTGGTAAATAATGCATTTCTACTGCTTTTTTTAAACCACTATGCTTGTTAATAAGCAAGGCAATATCGCTGTCATATTTTATTAGACCGTTGAGTACAACTCTCATATTGAGTCTGAGGCATGAGGTTATAGCTCTTGTTACATATATATGTTTATTCGGCCACCACATACTGCATTAAATCACACTTTAAACATTCAATTCAACCCTCAGATGTCTGGCTTAGTTGACTCCCCCCACCCCAACATAAATATCCTTTTATCAAAATATTTTTCAGAAAGAGGAAGAAGCTCAGCAGAGAATAAGAATATATTCCTTACACATACTAGACCAAAAAAATCAATTTGTGACCATGATGCTATGCAGAGAGCAAGATGCAATTTTATTGACATAATAGTTCCTATGTTCCTTGATAATGATTACAACTTCAGAAATACCCAGTTCCCGTTAAAAGAAGTAATAAAAGGTTCATAGAATAATTTTGATTGGAAGGGACCTAGGAGATCATTTAGTCAAATCTCTTCTTCAAGGCGAGCCTAATTTCAAAGTTAGTCCAGGCTGCTCAGGGCCTTGTCCAGGTGACTTACTGAACTCTCTGTGGGTGGAGAGTCCACAGGCTCTCTGGAAACATATTCCAGTACTTTATTACTTTCACTGTGAACATTTGTTTTCTTACACACAGCTGGAATTTCTCTGGGTGCAACTTGTGACTTTGGTTTCTTGTCCTCTTCGTGCATGTACCTGAGTAAAGCTTTGTGCTGGCTTTTGTGTAATCCACCCCAGGAAATTGAATGCAGTAATGAGGTTCTGCCATAGGCAAACCCACTTCCCTCAGGCTCTCCTTGTACTTCATGCACTCAGACTTCTTTTGTCCACCAGAATGGGCAGGTCCTTTTCTGCTGGGTTGCTCCCAGGCAACCCACTCTATCCCAGGTGCAGGACTTTGCCTTTGTCTTGGCTGACCACCATGAGGGTCTCGCTGGTCAATTCCTCCACATTGACAAAGCTGCTCTTAGTGGCAGCTATGCCCTCCAGTGTGTCAGCTAATCTCCCCAGTCTGGTGTCATCTGCAAACTTGCCCCATCTGTCTTCTCTTCCAAGTCATTGATGAAGATGTCAAACAAGACTTGCTCCAGTATCGATACCTGATGAACTCCACTCCTAACTGTGCATCAGTCAGACTTCAAACCAGTGACTGCTACCCTTACAGTCTGATGGTACAGTTTTTCACCTTGTAGCATGGCCATCCTTTCCCCCCAGTTTGAGTACAGAACTTTGCTGCCGGGACACAGCATCTTCCTCTTACTTAGTGTTTCATTGTGCGCCCAGGAAAATTCCAAGGAACATCAGTGCACCTTGTGAAGGCAGAACAAGAGTCTATATTTTTGCTCCACTTCCCATTGAAAAAGTATTACTATATAAAGCAAGGATTTATTTTAGGAGTGTTATTGTGAAAAGTTACATTGGAAGGCACGGAAATAAATCACAAAACATTTACAATGGAAGCAGGTTTTCTCAGCAAGATACTGCAGGAGTGCTGAACTTGCAGCTCCAGTTTTGATAATGTGAGCATATGAAGCAGAACATAAGGAAGATGAAAAAATAGTGCCTTCATTGAGTTGTCCCATAGCACGCTGCTTGCAACTCCTCACCAGCACAATAGATCATGAAAAACTTGGCTTTGGCCCTTTTGTATTTCTACGCTTTTGTGGGTCATGTCATATTCTAGTTATCAGCGGTAGATTTTATTTTTTTAAGTACAGCTGGAAGTCTAAGGTAAGCACATCACTGCAGGAACTGAAGTTTAAAAAATGAAGGAGATCTACAGTAAAATGTTGATAATTACTAAGTTACAGTCCTTGCAATTCTTTGATAACAGATACTGTGCGAGTGCCAGGCATTGTTGATACAAGCACCATTTTTTTTTGGTAGAATGACATTTCATTTTTGAATGCATTTTAATGCCAACCATCTTTATGCTCTGAGTCACTCTTTCAAGTGTTTGATTGTTCAGTCAATCTTCTGTTGCATTATTATTTTGTTGCATTAAGGCTTCTGGCTAAATAGTTCACATTGTATCACCATCTAAGTATAAACTGCCTTGTACATTCACAGAATGGGCTTTTATAAGGAAGCATAATGAAGGCTCCACTGAGATCAATTTGGCTGCGTGCGCTTCAGAATTGTTCTTCACTCAGTATTATATAAACACTATTATCAGACACTTTAGAAAATTGATTTGCTGATCATTTAAGTGGCAGGCCTGTTGGAGCTGTGCTGAAATCTAATCCTTAGCCTTAATCATGCTCTTGTAATTAAACTAATGAGTTTCATAACAACATAGGTGAACAGATGATGGTGCTTTTTGGGTTGCTGTTATTTTACTCGCAAAGTTTGATCATTTTTATTGGCTGCTGTATCCTTTCCTCTTGCCGTATTTCTGCAACCACAGCTGCATTGCTGCTGTATTGCTTCACCTTGCCTTATCTCTGCAAATACAGCTGTGTGGCTGATGGCCATTTCGTGTACTTTGTGTGTGTCTCTTGGCCTTGGAGTTATTTCCTCCAAGTTATGCCTAGCTTCCTGTTGGGAAAAATGGAAAACTTGGGAAGGTCTTGAATCTGGTCAGACCTGCCTGATGCGGCCTGCATCAGAAGAGCCCCTGTTCCCCTGTCCTGCCTCTTGCTGGTCCAGCTGGGCTCCTGCGGTGTCACTGGGAGGCAGGACACACAGGTCTGGCAGCATCTCTGCCTGCCGCAGCATGGCGGGCTCCTTTCTGAGACAGCATTGGTGGGACTCCACTGCCGAGTGGCTAATGAGGAAGAAAAATGGTGTGGAAAGGGGGGAAGGAGGAGTCCAGGGAGAGAGATGTGAAGGAAAGAGCAAATGAGAGGAAGAAAATACATGTGTGAGTAAGGGACTAACAAGAGGGGAGATTAAGAACACGGGATTCTTGTTTGGGAAGGAGTTGTTTGAGAAGAGAAGGCTGCCTAAATCCAGAAGGTATGGTTGAATTCAGGTGGTGGGCATTTCTGTGTAGTAAGTCTTCTGTGTGGGTATGATGTAATATGTGACATGGTTGAACAGATTTTTTAAGCAACAGAACCCAAATGCCCTTATGTGTTTCATGGATTTTGGTGAATGTGAATATATCACTGCTGGTGGTAGTGAGATAGGGCAAAAGAGGTAGCAGCAGTGATGTGAAACCTATGAGGAAATGGAAGAGACCTCAGTGTAAGAAGTGTGGGGGGGAACGGAAGGTAATGCTTCTCCCAGTCAAGTATCAGTGTAACTGAAATTAAAAATGTAAAAATAATAACTTGTAAAAATATGTAGGAATCTTTGAAAGCTCAGGAGTATAATTAATTGTGGTGTGGTGGTAAGATTGGAAACTTGCTTAGAGACAGCACTAGCCAGCTGTCCAGTCTCTCATCCATGACTTTTATCTTACTGATACTAAGAAAAAAAAAAAAATCTTCTCTTGATGTCTCATTCTCTTTCCTCCTTCTGTGGAGTAAATCTTTTTTCTAGGTGTATCTATTCTGGTATGTTTTCCCATCTGTTTACAACCCTTTTCCTGAATTTATTGTGCAGAAGCATCCTGCTTATTCTTAGCTTTGGGATTATCAGCTTCGTGCTGTTAACTAATAGAAAAAGTGCTTTAGATGCTTGTGGTAATAATTTATGGAGATGGAGCTTTGTGGCTTTAATGTGTCTGTGTCTTTCTTTTCTCCTATCCCCCATACTGTAGGTTTGATGAGAAGAAGAAGGTGAGTAGAAATGTTGCATGGGAGCACATTGCATTTAAGGTGTGGTAAGTTAGAAATTATTTGTAATTTTGAGGAGAAACGGGGACAGAGGAATATAGCCGGTTATATTGCCTCCATCCAGAATTAACCTGCTATCAGTCCAAAGTGACCAGGCTACCACTCTTCTGCCGATCTTCCACATCTGGCCAGGCTTTTGTATTGGGTCTTTCACCAGCTCAAGTCTAGCTTGTCCCTGGTTTGGTGTGGAAGAAGCTGGGTAGTGCAGAATTTGGCCTATGCAAGTAGATGTACATATTGGTTGCAATGAATCTGTGATACAGAGGTTGTGAGAAATATCTCTTAGTTGTTTCATTCCTTATTGTGCTTTCTTAGTTGGTATGGAGTTTTGTACAGAGAAGCAAGGGCAAAGCAGTACTCTCTCTTGTGCCGAAAGCAGAGCTTCCCAGCCTCTTTTGGGTGTGGATAGAAAATAATGCTGTTTTCTTCTCGCCCTGGTTGGTTTAGAGGTCTGCAAAGCAGTTTATCTGCACTAGCCATTACCTGAATCAGAGCCACAAACCTGAGGTCACCATCTCAGCTGTAAAGCTTGGATCCAAACTCGCATAATTTGCTCTTGGCCCATTGAAGACATCAAGACCAGGGTTGAAGCTTTGGTGTAATTTTTATACATCTGCTTGTTCAA
>Ga0181612_104139_pt1 | contig 10553 bp, 6 predicted proteins | sample HoacroProtozoa21_FD_119630 | JGI IMG/M metagenome (GOLD analysis project Ga0181612, IMG submission 119630) | Hoatzin crop microbial communities from Cojedes, Venezuel. Combined Assembly of Gp0051906, Gp0051904, Gp0051908
GCAAATAAACAAATCAGTCACTCCTGCTGTACTTTCATCCTCCACATAAAACCAGTAAGTAGTGACTGACAAATTATTATTATTTTTAAATGTGCTTTTCATTACAGTAACTAAAGGCATCCTTAGGAACATGGATATGAAAGGTTTTTGACAGGTGTCTTCAAATAACCTCTTGGGAAAACCAGAGTTTGGGTAGCTAAAGCAAAAAAAATGCAAGAACCTTTCCTGCCACATTGCTTTAAGCAGTAGTGACAGATGATCTGAGTAACCACAGCTGGGCTTCGGTGCTTCTGGTGGCTGAAATACACTCAGGCTGATTGGAAATGCCCTGTGGCTACTGCAAGCCTGGTGCCTACACCTACACAGCACAGCATGAACCAGACTGCACCTTCTCTAACGCTGGGACATGATGGAAGAAATGGCTGGGAAGCAGCAACTAGAGCGTCGAGCTTTTCAGAGGCACTGGGGCTTCGTAGGTTTTGTGCTGGCTGCACTAGCACCAGCCGTCCTCATTGCTAATCAAACTCCCTCACTCAGTCAAAACACAGTTTGTTCTCAAGAAGCTTACAGTTGAAGTACATGAAGTTGGTTGGGGGCTATTTACACAGTAAGAACGTCACTCAGTATGAAGCGCTATGCTGGAACAGTCCTCGCTGGCATTTGCTTTTTTTGCCGCCCCCAACCGCTATTTACACTTTCTGTTCTCCCAGAGAAGAGTATCTGCAGCTCCTTTCCCCCCGATGCTGGACCGTGTCCTTACCAGCGCTTCAAACCCCAGCGACAGAGGGCACGGCGCAGCATCGGTGGGAACGGCAAAAGCACCACGAGCTCTCGCTGGCTGCCCCAGCGGTGACAGAGCCCGTCCTCCCTGGGGGAGAGGGTCCGCGGCAGGAGGCTGGAGAGCAAAGCACCGCCCGCGAGGGTTCGTTCTCCGGTGAGAAGTGTCCACATCTCAGAATTTGTTTTAGTGAGCAAACATGGCTGCCCCTGACTGCTGAATGTTGCTGCTTTGTGCGAGCACGCCCGGGGCACTCTGCGAAGAGGCTGACCCCTCCCCACTCGCACCCCGCCTCCCCACCTCCGTGCCTCTTCTGGCCCGCTTTTCAAACCTTTTCAAGGTTTCTTTCACTCACCCAGGCTGGATTCTCAGTGAGTGAAAGAGGGACTTCTCCATGGGAACAGCTGTTGGAAAACAAACCACCGGACAAAGCTAACCTTTACAAACAAGTCAAGGGATGCTTGAATTATTACAAATACTACCCAGGATACAATAGGGCAGAATTCATCTGCCCTTTCGTTACCATGAAGCAAACCCCCAGGAATGCTTCACAGGAGCTACTCTCCCTGCTTAAACCCCTTTTTTTGCAATCCCCCGGCCAGGCTGTTGACAGCGATTCCCAGAAAGTGCTGGAAAACTTCCCTCTGGCAGGGCGAATTTTATTCAGTTCTCCCAAGGACAGCCCAACCCAAGGACAGCCCAACCCTGAAACACTAAAGAAAGAGTCAGGCTTTGTGCGAAAACAGCCTTTAAATCACATTCCTCTGAGCAAAGATGTGGAAGTCAGGGTGGCAAGGGTCTGTCTCCTCCAGATGATGCCACTGACTTCCCACTGCAAGTACAAAATGACTTTGCTTTCCCATCTTGCTACCTGGTAAACAGGGGGTAATATTTATCTTGTCAAGAAATCCCTAGACAAGGGGTGCGAGTGCAGCACTGCAATTGTAAACACAGTTGCTGCTAGGATGCTTTTCCCTCTTCGTTTGTTTGGGGCCTTTGGGGGTTTTTTTGTTTCTTTCTTTTAAATCTTGGGAGAAGGTAGGTCAATATCCATCTGATCCACCCAATCCATTTCTACTCAGAGTTTTTTCGTGATTCTCTCGCGCTGTGCAGGATTGAGCCAGGAAACAAAATCTGAATCCTGGCTATATACCAGCCAAAAAAGAGGTTCAGCAGAATGAAGAGTAATGTCACTTGCTACTGTAGGTCCTAAATAAATAAACAGAAGAGCTCAGGAGGGAAGTCATTATATATTAGAAATTTCATTTATAGTCCGTAGACAATTTCCTCCTCTCCGGCTGTAGCAAATCAAATAAGGGTATCGTAGTTGATGGGATTACATAGAAAAGAGGACACTCAGGACAAAAGTACAGAAAACAGTCATTAATGGTAATATAATTGGAATATCTAAAAGTATATGATTTCAGCCTTTGAAGAGGACAAAAGCTAAAACTAGAGACGGCCATACCTGCATATAGGATTCTCTAAATGCCCTGAGTTCAGCCATAGCACTGCCCTTTCCATCTATTTTCATGTTTTATTTTCGGATTGCTGGTTGTGACAGTGCTTAAGAATGAACTTAAGTGAAGATGCCAGCTAATATTAAAAGAAAATAAAATATACTTGTGTAATTTAACCTAAGTAAAAGAAAGATGCAAGTTAAACTGATTTTTGAAGACGTCTGCTTTTCATGCTGCTTCAGTGATCCTGACACTGTGCAGGTTTCAGAATTATGGGATTTTTCTCAACTGTATATAGGATTGATGATTTGTTTTACATTGAACAGTCTCACTAACGTGTCTGAGTTTCTAAGTAACACAATTAATATAGTTCATTACTAACCAACGTTAAGAACTGCATAAAGAACTCAAATTCCTAAGGGAAAGAGACTGAAAGAAAAAATTCTCCGAAGAGGAAATCATACGTTGCTTTTAACTGTAGACCTAACCCAAAGCCTGCTGAGATCAGGTTTCTCTTAAAAATAGCAGCGCCCCCTTAATCCAGCCTGTTCTTGAGGAAACTACCTGGGCAGTAATCCAAATTCAGAAGATCCGATTCAATGAGTATGAGTGGTAACTGGAGGAAGACTACAGCCAGGGAGAGAGGGACGCAGTAAAGTCCCTCAGACAGCAGAGAAACGTACAGACAAACGCAGACGCTGCGGTTCGGAACACGTTGCCAAAGCGGCGCCTGACCACAAGCTGGTCTAACCGTACTCCTGCGGGCGAGGCAGACTGCTGCGCTGCTCAGGGACACGCTGCTGCTGCTGCTGCTTCACCACGGACTTTTCCCTTTCACACCCATCCTGACCACTTCACGTGTCCTTCCCCTGACTACCAGCAGCCTCTGGGAAGCGTCTGATGCGAACAGAAATTAACTCCCAGACCTTAAAGACTCTGCTTTCCATAGTCCGTAGGTCAGTGCCAGTCCGTAGGCCGTATTTTGGGAGACAAAGCACTGGACCCAGCCGCTACACCGCTGGTTCAAGTGAGCTAATCAATGCTCTTCCGTCAGAGCTAAGATCTGTCTAGCTGCAGTTTGCTGCGAAGCTGCATTGTGTTGTCCTTACTGGATGTAATGGAGATACTGGTTGCTCTTCTCAGGACACTCTGGCAAGTGCCGAGCTGCTGCAGAGCCTGGGGATGCTTCTGTCGGTCTATAAAACAGACCCTGTGATCGTTGGCCATGCTGCTTGTATCATCAAAAACCTGAGCCTTTCCAAAAACAGACAGGTAGGTACCCAGTATTTTTCCCTGAACTACACCTGCGAGGTTGCAGTTATATCAAATCAGCATTACCCACAGAATTTTTTTTTTTTTTTTTAAAGAAACATACGCCAAGGATACTCTACAGAAAATTGTGGGTATGAAAAGGATGTGATGTGCCATAATGACAGGGGCTTTTATTAATATTTTTCAAATACAAAAATGCTAATGAAAATAAGAAATGTCTAATTTTTCCTATGAGTGATGTAGTTACCTAATTTGAATGACTGCATCATAGGTATAAAACATATTTCTAGCAATGACATTTCATACTGATCAAAGGAACCACCAAGGAAAATCTGAGGATTCTTAGAAACTGAATCCTGAATTCCTAACTCTCACTCTTCAGTTGCCCTTAGTTATCCACTTATGGGGTTCAATGCTGATCTAATTTCAGTCCCAGTTCGTTAAATATAACCCCAGCTGCTGAGATACATTTTGCCTGTTTGGCAAGATACTAGCTGTGCCAAGATGCTGTAAAGATCTCTGTTGCTGACTTTGCTTCTAATGAAATCCATATCCACAGATGCATTTCCTTTCTCCTTGCCTTTGAAGGGTACCTTGATAAAACAGTGCCACTAGTAACAATCAATATTGGGGAAAAAAACCCGACGCAAATCCTTGTCTCTGCTTTGCCCCACTTTCTGGGACACACTTTTTGAGACTCAGTTCCTTTTTTTTTTTTTTTTTTTTTGTTCATGTTCCATTTACCACTAGTTCCAGAGATATAAACTAGCCAAAAGGAAAACTACTCCCAATAATTGTTTTCACTTATACTAAGATAAGAATTATATGGATTTCTGATAGTTGTGAAATCAAATTTCACAGGGAAATAGATTCCCTCAAACTCAAGGCCCACAGTAAGAGTAAAAATGGACCATCCTTTCAAAGTTGGCTTTAAAAAGATTACCACATTTGTCACTTCAATTCTGTGACTTTATTCTGTTAGCAGCAGAGAGCTGGATGACCTTCATAAAAGCTTTATAGTGTGCTGTGCAATGTATTTAGTTCTCACTGCACAAGTGAATCCACAGACATGAATGGGAGTGCCAGGTTTCCAGGGTCAACTCTAAGGAACCATCCCTAAAACACCGGAGTCCTTGTCACAAGAGGAAAAAAGTGTTGGTTTTATGCCAGCTGGACATGAACAGAGCTTGAAAGGCAGCAGTCTTGAATCCAGCTTCGACCTCTAAGCAGCAGGTTAAAAACTGCAACATAAAATGAGCCCACAAAAATGCTGACAGACAGCTGAGCTCCCTTACGGAGGTGTGAGCAGATCCCATTGTTAGGACCTCCCCGAGAGCTGATGACTTTGTGCTTCAGCTTCTGTACTAACCAGTCACCTCCAGGTGACTCATTCTTTGGTCTCACATGCTTTTAATCCAGGTCAGCACAGGCTGTGTCTCCTATCTGCTTTCAGCTCAGTCTCTATAATATATATCCCAGTACAGAGACACACTGCCCAACACCACTTTTGGCATAGCGGATTCAACCCAAAATATAAGGGTTACACAGAAGCGTTTCATTTGTAACATTTCCCTCCAGAAACAGAACTCACCTTTGCTAGTGAGAAGTCATCTCATATTTCTGCAGATCAGAGCGTTTCAACACCAGAAAGGTTTCAAAGCCCTGGAGGCAAATGAAAGAAACTGATAAAACTTCCACATTTCCCACTGCTTTGCCCTGGAGCACTCTGCTTAATCACCTCTGCAGCGAGACTTGAGCAAACAACAGCTTAATGCTAACGAACAGCCTGGTATAGCAGCAACAGGTCAGGAAATTCTTCGGGCTCAGAGTGATCTGTGACCATGAGAACATCCCATAGACAGAGCAAGCCCTGGGAAATGTCTAAAATCAGGTGACCTCTGAACAATAGATTTGTCACCTAGTTGTGGTAGGGCTGGGAGGGGACATTCCTGTTACTGATGTTTTAGCCCTCAGTGTTGCTAAGAGTTACACAGTGCTTCCGAAGTCCTGGGACCCCACCAAAGCATAATCGAAGCGCTAAATGTGAATCTCTTCCTCATTGCAGAGAATCATTGAGAGCTCATGTGTTGAAGGTCTCCTCCAGACCATGCTTTCTACTGATGTTCAAGAAGAGTCTCTTCATTATGTGACATCTTGCCTTGTTGAGCTGGCAAAGCAAGGTAGGGAAGCAACCCCACCGAAAATGGCTTAATCCGAGAAGTGTACCTATCCTTTGTTAGTCCTGATGGGAGATGAAGCACAGGTGGGCACGCAGCCCACGTCTTTGCCTTTAAATTCCCTGGGAGTTCTGCCATAAGCTTCAAGAAGAGACATGGGCTCTGTTGTGTACACTTTTTTCTGTTGAACTTCTTAAAATTTTTTACTCAAAATTCTTGGTGCTGAGCTTCATTGTTGGACGCGGCCTGTCTACTTTTATTTGTAACATTGCCCAGTTTCTCTGGCTGAATTAATTTCACAATAGCAGAAACTAATATAAGAAAAGACTAAAATACAAAGTGGCTCTTTTTCTTTAAATCTTTTGCACATAGAATTTGTAAGAGATCCCACATTAGCACCCGTGGAAGGTACAGCGATCCTCATGGCAAAGAGGATCCGTGTGAAGCCTGCCCAGCATTAGACACTGTCTGTCAAACATTTCATCGCTTGTACCTGGTGTAACTGCCATGCAACTGGCCACACGTCACATTTAATTTTGCAAGAGGTGCCCAGCAGCTGCAGACAGACTGAGCCACTAGGCAAGAGCGTATCTCATACATAAAATGATTCATTCTTTCAGAGCAAAAACCCAACAAAATAAAAAGCCCTCAGCCTTTCTGTGAATCAAATCCACGGCCCTACCTTATTGAGAGCATAACCTCAGAACATGTCCTTTTTACAACCTAATTATTGCACAAGTTCAGCACTTATTTTGTTTCTTCCGCTGCACGAAGGATGTCCTGTTGAGGCAGTACAGTTTCTGGCGGGCCTCTCACCATTTCTTCAGTGCTGGAGTTTCTGTTTGCCGACTGCTCTCTTCTCTTTGTGTCTCCCAGAAGCAGCCGTGTTACGCATGGTCCAGTGGATGGACGAACCCTTGACAAAGTGCTTGGTGAGACTGGCTGCCCAGCTGGAACATACTGAGCCGTCCTTCCAAGCTGCCTCCATCATCCAGCGCACGATAGGCCACGGTAACTGTCACACCGCATTAACCGTGCTTTCAAAGATATTTATGGCGCTCTGGAGTGAAATGAGCCTTTTCGCAAAGGAGTTTTAACTGTCGGGCACTGAACAACCTTTAACATTCCTGTAGCGTCCTCCATCTGGTCTCTACAAATTTATTAGCATAAAAACGCCTACAGTCACCCCTGAAATACACATAAACCAGTGCCTGAGTGCATGAGAAAGCCCAGGGATGAAAATGGACCATGGACAAAGATCCGATTCAGGCGTCTGTTGCCTTCTTCAAGGACTACCATTCTGCAGGGCTAGTCTGGAGGCAATTCCGAGATCCTTAAAAACAAGTTAAGTGGGAAGGTGGGGTAATGTAAAACACTCCTTATCAAGGGAAAGATGAGACCCCGTTTCAGACAAGCGTTGTTGTTGCATCTTTGTTTGACCCTCCTTCTCAGTATACACACGGCGATGGCATGCCCCACAGAGAGGAGCAGAAGTTGATAGAGACAATTTCAATAGGATGGTTGCACTGCAGAATTTTAGATCAGCTCTGCTCCCTGACCAGCAAGAGGAAAGCATCTTACTGAACCAAACACTGTTGTTGTAACTCTAGACTAGATTACCAGGTGGCTTTTAGGAATGTAGCCTACATTTTTTCAAGTTTCAGTGAGAGACAATGAAAAGAGCATTATTTTTACGTGCAGAAAACAAACAGCTTTATGCTTAATATACTTGTTCCATGCAGCTGAGAGCCTTTAAGACCTGCAAGAAAAAGGCGTTCAGCTGAGTTTTGCTATGTTCTCTAGAAAAGCATGGTTAGATTTCAATCCTTAGACATGAGAGAAACTGGAGTCCATGATGAGTCTCCAGTAAGGGAAAACACAAACCTATTCGAATTCTACCATCAAGGATTCGCAACAGAGCAGACTCTCAAGTAGTGAGCAGAGTCCAACAGCGTAATCGCTTCACGGATGGGTTTGCGTGACAGCTGATCAGTCTGTACGTCAGCACGCACCTCGCACAAGGACCGGCGTCCTAGCACAGCAGCCCACTCGGCGTTCCATTTCCCTGAAGTATCAGCGATACCCTTAGAGGCTGTAGTACGTGGAAGTCCTTTTCCGTGCTTTGCAGTAATGTTGGTTGCAGCTGAAAGTAGATGAGTCACGAACAATCTTATCAGTTGTTAGAAAAATCAGTTTTCAAACTGTTCTAAAGGCTCCTACTGATCTCCGGCGGTTCTCCCCTTTCCGCAGAAAAAATGATGCTTCTGTTGAAGCGTCACATCGGAGAGGTTCAGGCCTACCTCCAGAATTTTCTCACCCACCAAGAGATCCGCTTTCAGCAGCTGGGCATCTCTGCATTCTGCAGGCTGCGAGAAGGTACGTCCTCACTGCTGGGCCGAGTCCCCAGCGCTGCCTGCGCCCGTCAGCAGCAAACAGGCGCTGCTTGGTGACAGAAGTGAGAATGCTGGGCAGCCTCCTCTGGGGATTAGCTCTGCTCCCTTAAGCAAACAGAATAATCTCAAGGGTAGCTGGCACCTTACATGTTTTTAAGTAACTAAGAGTGTCTCACGATAAAGGCAGGGTTTTCTTTTTTTTCATTTGCTTTAAAACTAAAGGCTCTCTGATCAGCAGGGAAACAGGACTTCAGCTGCTGACGTTTTTATCCAATATAAGAATGTTTGACATTAGATGCAACCTCAAAACTTTTCAAGTATGTATTTAGTTTAGCTTGATAAAGTAAACAAACAAGCAAATCGCATGATTAGCTGGTATTACAACTGGGAAGTCTCACATCTTTTTCATACTCTAAATTCTGTTCCTTGTTTTTTTCTATTATTTTTTTTTTGTTTGGGGTGGAAGTTAAGTACAGGTGAGAGCTATAATATATTAATATATGTACATAGCAAGTACCTTCACATAGGTGGAGCCAGAGCCAAGACCCTGCTATGTCTTGACATGCACCTGTTGCATAAGGCCGAGTTTGGCACCTGGGCTCTAGACATCTGGATCAGGAGAATTTAGCAGCAAACAATCTTGAAGTGTCCTAGGGATGAAAACTGAATTAGGATCTGCTTTGTGTGGTAGAAGAATATTGTTCTATCTGCTCTATACTTCACTCTGTAATAAGAGCCCATCAACTGTATCTAACCTGTAATATAAGCTTTCTAAGCATTGCATTACAGAGAAAACCAGCAGGTTGCCTGACACTTGTTTTTCCTCTTCAGATCCAGAATTTTCATTAGCATTCAGAAAAAGCCAAATGGCCAAACTCCTCGAGCAAGTCCGTCAACAAACAGAGGAAACTCAGGAGCTCCTTAGGGCAGCCATTTGCCACGAAGACAGTTAATATTTAAGCCAGATGGCTTATGAAAGCTTACCAGATCGAAGAGCCTGATCGGAGAAAACAACTCTTTTCATTGGTTCCTGTAGTTAAAGTTTTCCTGCTGCTTGCAGTTCCATCATACGAGAGAGGTGGTCCGATAACAAGAATCCGAGCAGGTCAAAAGACAATCCCCTTGAACACTCTGGCTGGCTGCTTAAGTGTGCTTGAGAACTGTGGCTACATTCCTTCCAATGGTTTGAAAATCACCTGTTATGCTTCAGTAATCTTCCATGGTTTGTTTTCGGTTTCCTTACTCCCCCTCCAAAAAAACAGCGCTGAATTCATGAGGTTTTATTCACATAACAGGCCGATTCTACTGAAGAGGCTTCTCTCAAGCACGCAGGTTCCTCTGCATTCATCGTTTATTTCGTTTCTGTTCAAAGTCCCTTATTTCAGAGCACACTCCAGGGACTTGACTTTAGAAAGTAATTTAATTAACACATAGCACAAAGGTAGAAAACCACTAACAGGTTATTACTACAGGAAGTAACTGCTGAGGGACAACTCAGAAATTGCAACAAATTTGTAAGAAACAAGAATAGGGCAAGCCTTATGGCTGATCCTTGCCTACGCTGTAGGCACTACTCTCCAGCAGAAGGGCAAAGGCACATTGAGGTAGGTGAATGCTGCATAGAGCATGTTCAGAGTATAGCAGCTACCATGGAAGATTTGGATGAGAGGTGTTTGAATACAGAAATCTGTGTTCTGCACATGGTAAATTATTTCCAAGGGTATGCGCAACAGGCAAAAAGTGAACAAATTTGGCAAAATTAGGAATTGATCTTATATTGATATTTCATTTTAAAAGGAGTTAAAGAACAAAAAAAGTAGCAATATGTTTAAATTTAACTAATTTTCTTACATGTAAACAGGATACTGAACAACCTCCCCTTCCCTCTCCTCCAGAGGGAGTCTGTTTCAGACCTTTTAGCCAACCTAACAGTATTTTTCAAGAAAAAAAATGTAGAACAGAGCCTTGAAATTATGGGGCACTACTTTTTTAACGTTGGATTTAATTTTTAAGATAATCATCATCACCTATGTAGTCCAATTCCACCTTTGATCAATACACTTGTTTTTAAATACAAGAATCTGGCTGGAGCATCACCCTGAACTGGCTGGAACAGCGACATTTTGGAATCACTCTTCTGGCACACCTCTGCTCCCAGACCTCTGCTCCCAGATACCACAGTTCCTTATGAAAACATTTCAGAAGAGTTTCCTGTCTTTTGAGTTAATTCTGACCACGGTATAACTCGTACACACATGTAGAGCTTTAGAGCTGCTACTGCCTACAAACCTGGAATAAAAGTGAGATTAAAGAAAAAAAATTTAAAAAAATATTCTGTCAAGTAAGAGCTCAACATTACATTTTACTGTGGCCCAAATCTCTAAGCTCCATTTTGGTGCTTGGTAGAGGCATTTCTGTTAGTGATTCCTTTTAATAACTGAGAATTCTATCCAACAGTAGTTTCAAAAAACCC
>Ga0181612_106104_pt1 | contig 10553 bp, 13 predicted proteins | sample HoacroProtozoa21_FD_119630 | JGI IMG/M metagenome (GOLD analysis project Ga0181612, IMG submission 119630) | Hoatzin crop microbial communities from Cojedes, Venezuel. Combined Assembly of Gp0051906, Gp0051904, Gp0051908
TGGGGATCCTTTTTGTTTCTCCCCTCCTTTTTCCCACTCCCTTCCAAACAACTTTTTTTTCCCCCTTTTTTTTTTTTTTTTTTTTTTTTTTTTTTTTTTTTAAAGACAAGCCTCGTTGCCTTAGTGTTTCAAAATGGTATGGTCTACCTCTGTGCTGAAGGTTGCAGATGTAAAGACAGGGCACCGAGAAATGCCCTGTGGAGGTGTTATGTGCACAGCGATAAGCATGTGTACTTTGCTCTTTTTCTAAATGTGCGTTGCACGTCTGAGAGCTGACAGGTCAGATGTCTTAACACGCCTTAAAGGTTGCTGAAGTAATAATAATAAACTTTCTCACTGATCATGGAACAGGTACCTTGGATTCAGTATCTCATACTGCGCTAATCTTGCTTGATCTGTTGCAAATTCAAGTTCTATGTGCCATGAAGTAAGGCTCGAGGAGAGGACATTGTGCAGCTCTGATGCTCTCCTTTTCTGTTCATTATGGGCAGACAGTGGGTATTTCAGGCCTGGATGCTTTGGGTTTCGTGACTTGCTTGCTCATAAGAGCAAGCCAGCCATGTAACGTGGCTTGTGTAGTAATGACATGTACACATAAAAAAAATTCTTCAAACATCTTGAAACAGGAATAAAATAATATTTTTCTGTCTGTATTTTAAGCACCCCATAATCATACAGTGCACTCATCTTTCAGACTTCTTACTTTAAACTTCAGGCTTAAAAATAGCTGCTGGGGCTGAAAATTGCTTTTCCCATAAACTTGTACCTCCACTGAGGAGGAGAGCAGGAGCTTTTGGGTTGGTCCCACCCTTTGAGGTTGACAGAAGCAGCTCGGGAACTCCTGGTGGCAGCCAGCTGGCAACCGGGGCCGGGGCCGTCACGTGCTCGCCTCCCGCTTTCGTTTCCTCTGCAGGCAACAGAGGCGCGCACAACTTTCTGCAACTTTAACTCTTCTCAGCATTGTCTTTAAGAGCAGTCTCCATTCTTTTCCGTGTGTCTGGTGTCTGGACCACCCATGAGCAGTCCAGCTGGCTTCTCTGGCAGCGTCGTAAAGAGCCATGGTCTAAACAGCTTGTTACTGGCACATCTATGTTTAAGTGTACGCTTCCAACGTGAGGGGAGGCAAAAGGTTGCGTCCAGCTACAAGTGGGTCAGATGACTCATACCAGTCCTCGCTCCCAGTTACACGTGTGGGACAAGGAGTTTCCTGCGCTCGCAAGGAGAGAGGAAGGAGGGAGGAGGGATTGGCACCCTCCGTTCGTAGAGTCGGAGGGAGTACATCGTCTCTCCTAAGCCTGTTTCTGTGCCTCCTTTTGAAAAAGAGCTGCTTCCCTGAGGACTGCATCTGTCTTTATTCTCAAAGTTAGTAGAATAAACTTGTACCTTTCTGCTTCACCTTGATTTCTTAAGAAATAAGGACTTTAGTCACCTTTTTGCCCCTATCAGAGAGGCTTGACCCAGGAGTGGAGTTCTTCCAGATCTGACAAGCCTTAGGGAAATGAGCAGCATAGGGGGGAGGCTGTCACTCAGCAGGCGGGTGGGGTGGCTGCCGCAGATAGTGTGGACGCTCGAGGGAGTAGGGGGGGGGTGTGGTGGATCTGCTGAAGGCTGTGGGAAGGTACACAAGGAGGAAGAGGAAAGAGTTGTGAGGTCCCTGGGATAAGCTGAGGTTGTTACAGTGGAGGTAGGTCTCAAACCCGCAGGAAAACATGTTTCCTTCCATTGTCACAGAGAGACTGGTTTTACTCTTCCTACAACTTTTCAAAAATCAGAGTTGGTTAAATGGTTTGACTTACTCTTACTAATCCTCCTACTCTAGGACTTGTTAATTAAATTTATTAATCCTATTCCAGGAGGTAGCATTGAAATAAATCATTTAAAAGTTAGGAATTCAAAACAGAACAGATAAAACTTGTTTATTCTTTGAAGGTGAAGATCAAATCCTTTTGATGAGGTATCTTAGTACTTCTCAAAAGCAGTCATGGGATTACTGAATTTATAAATCCATCTGGTGTTTCTGGGTAAGGAACTTCCTCGATCAGTTTTTTCACCAGTAAAAGCCCATGGAAAATACCCCTCAGTAGTGAGAGAAGGGTGCCTGTTCCTCGGTTCTGTGTACTCAAGTTTCCAGTCTTCACATTTGATTTATTAAAACTGAAAGTTTAAAGTATTTTTCTCACATGATCTTCTTGACCAGTACTATTTTCATAATCCAGACACAAAGTCAGCTCCCAGAGAAGTCCGTTTCACATTTTGATAACCAGATGGTGGTTTGCCGGTACGTTCATGCTTTCCCAAATAGGTGCTGTATGTTGGAATTGGGAATTGTTAGTGCTTTGGAGAACTCTGAAGCATGAATGTAGGTACAATCCTGCAGTCATTGCATGGGAGTGCTTACCCAGGGAGGGAAAAGAGTAGGCCATCCTGCATTTCAGGTAGGGGGGAAACTTGAGTTTCATTGAAACGTGTTCTTTCCCGAATTAAGCTTTAGCTTGACGTGATTAACACAATAGCTCATTTGATGAAGTGCTAATGGTTTTGTTTGCTTTCATTACTTCTCTGATACCACATTCCTTTGTTCAGGGTTGCTAGTCTATAACTTCTTACTAAATGTATTTTTGAAATTACTCCTAATAGAAGAACTGACTTCTAGTCTAGGGTTAGTGCTTCATTTGAACTGCTCCACAGCCTTCAGTAAGCTGCAGCTAGTAGACACTGAGAGCTGTAGCAGTTCCAGGTGCGTATATGGAATTCCTTTTCCAGGCCAGACGTCTGGGGAGAAGCTCGAGTAATTTTATAGAAACTTGATTTTTTTTTTTTTTTTAATTAAAACCAAGCATGAGTCTTACGATTTTCTTAGACATTGGAATAACTTTACTAATAAAATAAGTAGTGTAGTATTTCTTGTGGTGTAGAGGGCTTGGTGTACAGTGCATTTCCTGATCAGGCTTCATTTCTTTTTAACAGTATACTACATAATTAAATATAGTTCTGAAGTTTTTTTTTACCGCCATTGTTTGTAAATACTGATTCTCCCCTTCAATCTAGCAAACATTTCCTGTCTTTTGAATGGAATTAAAATTAACTATTCCTGTTTTTTCCCCTGCATCCTCCTGTTCTTGTGTGCATCTGCCAGCAGTACTGGGAGTAGTGTTTTAGCACGCTTTTGCTGAGCAGGTGGATTTGAAGCGCAGTGTTTTCTGTGCATCTCACAAATTAATCTGTGTTTTAGGGTTTTGGTAGTAAATTTTAAGCATACAGTTTAGAAATTGTATTTCAACCACAGAGGCTGGGTTTTTACCCAGTGTGAATGTTTTCTTCCCTTTTGCTATCTGCTTTTCACCACTCCATGTCACTCTGGTATACAACAGATAAAATCAGGTTAAAGCAGATTTCAGGATGTGTCAGACTTGGTGGCTAAAGTGTGGTGCTTTTAGGCTCCCCCCCCCAAATGATGTAGTTCAGTCTTGAATTATGTTTTTACTAGGAATTTTTTGGTTCTGTGTGCTAGTAGATTTAGCGGAGGAAAAATACTATGAAATAAAAGAGCATTGTATCAATTTTGAACACTGAATGACTTTCCGAAGTTTGCCCCAGGGAGTTTATTGCAGCAACAACTGAAACGTCCCTGTTTTCTGATTAGCAATTCAGTCTTTGCTCTTTGCAAGACCGTTATTCATCTGGTTTATAAAAGGCACAGCCACTGCTTTCTGCAGAGTTGCAGAGAGCTGTAGTGTTAATCCAAATATGATATACATCCCAGCTGGTCAGACCTTTTGTTATTTATAGGGAAAATTCCTAAAATGGCTCCAGCAGGTCAGAACGGAGCTCTTGGGAGGAAAAAAGACGACAATTATGACTGCATTGCTTCTGATACTGCCTTGGAGCAGAGGCAGCATTTCCAGGTTTGTACAGTGACGGGTTCGCTGTTGTATGCCCACCTGGGCAGTTGGAGAGGCTCTGCATCGCATCCCTGAGACCAGAGGGGTTACTTCTCATGAAAGAATTTCTGCAAGAAAATGTGCTAAATGTTTTCCTGGCCCGGATGCATTGCTTCTGTGCAGTGCTGGCTTAAATCCTGTTAGAAATTAACTTCTTAAAGTTCTGTGCAAATAACACTGGTACTTGTTCAAAATGTGAGAGAAATGTGTTTTATTCCAAACTGCTTTTGTGTTATCAGTATGTTTGCCAACACTGTTACGTAGCACTATTCTAAGAAACACATTTACAAACAAACCCTGAAAAACCGTTTGAAAGTAAAACATTACTGTGATAGTAATTAAGTGGACCAAACTCCACTGAAACTGGCTTTTCAAGAACGTTTTGAAGATATCTGATATATTCTTTCTTCTTGACAAAAAAACCCAAAACGGTTAAGATATTTTTATTGTTGGGAAGGATTTGTATTCTGCCTGTAATCCTCATAAGCTATGGGGGGAAAGGAGCTGGAAAGTTGTATATTCCCAGAGCTCATATTTGGTGAATCAGAGTGAGGATATTTGCAGAAGAGACTGGGTAGCTCTAACTGCTGGTAATCTGAAGTTGGTGGTAGTTCAAGTTACAGAGCAGAGAGTTATTCACAAGAGTGAGAGACTCTGATGCACATTTCTAGGAGGTGGTGTTGGTTCTAGGAGCTGTCATCAGTCTGCCGTGTGTCGGATGGTCATTTACAGTTGTATTCTCCAGATTTGAGTTGAGACCTTTGCTCTTCAATACAGTAAACTTTTAGTTATCAGTAGTCTTGTCAAAGAACACTGTGCTGCTGAGTAATGCAACCGATAAAAGATTTGATGAAGGTAACTACTATGAGATAAGAGATGAACTATCCGGTCTGTCGTTATCTGTGGTGGTGGTATGTAGCTTTCCAACTCTGCCAGTTCAAGCTGCCACAAGTAACTTCTGCTGTCCCTGATGCAAGGAAGGTGTGTCTTCTGTAGAATGGTCAGTCTCTGAGCAAGAACTGATCTCTTGGCTTGATTTCTGGGGGCATTAGACTGCCTTTCTAGCAGCCCACTAGACCCGACAACTGACGATCAACAGAATGTACAGTCTTTTTGGCTTAAAGACACCTCGGTCCATAGAGCTTGTCCTGCAGCTGATACGATTTGAGTAGTTGTCAGATACCTTCTGAAGGCTGTTCACAATTCACAGGGTGTCTGGGTCTCAGTTGAAATTTTAATACTGATGTACAAAAGATTTTTCTGAAATCTACCTACTGAGCTGCTCTCCTCGTTAGCATCAGCTTCATTCTGCTAATTGCTTGCTTCAGGGGTATGTCTGCACTTTGAGGTTTCTTTTCCTGTAATGGCATCGGGTTGCTTGGTGAGTGACTCAAAGGCTTGTTCCAGTACCACCACATGACTTGGGAGTTCCTGGCTGAGGGGGGTAGGACCAGTACTCCCTCCCTGTTTCTCTTAGGAGTAGATAAAACAAAATTCAAAGTTAGGACAGAGTTGCATATTGCTGAGATGGTGGTGGTAACTGTGTGGAGCCTGCAGTGAGGAAGGGGAATGAAATGCAATTCAGTGGAAAAAACGAAAGAAAAGCAAAGGTGTGGCTGTGTCATCAAAATGGGGGAGAAGATGGACATGGAGTGGTGCTATTCACTTGACCTTTCATTTGTTTGTACGTGGAGATGAACGTCAGTGGTACAAACGGTCACCGCAGCGCTCTTAAGGGGAAGCTGGCAGCCCACCAGGTTTGTGGGTGGGAGCCTTTTGTCTGGGGAAGTCTTTATTAGATCAATGCTAAAAGATACGTCTGTCGCTCCAGGAGATTTTGCTTTTCTGACCCAGATTGTCCCAGCTGCTCGGAGAGAGGGTGGAATAACCCGTGAGCATAAAGGTCATCTATTTTTTTTTTTTTCTCTATTTTCAAATGCCAAACTATTGTAGAAGTCACTAGAGCAGCTTTTAGGTTATTTTGTGGCAATATCTGCCAGGCCCAGGTTTGGTTTTGCTTGTCCGTTGGTGGCTGCTTCCTTCCCTGCTGCATGCTCGTTCCGTATGGCGTGCTCATTTCCCTTCTGCCTTTCCATGCTAGATTCTCATCGCATACAGGAATAACCAGCCGACTTGTGAAAAGGCAATTTTCCAGCATGCCCGTTTCGCCTGTGATGTTGGTTGTCTTATAGGAGGGCAAATGTGCCTTGTTTATTTCTGTGTTTGTGAGTTAAAATCAGGAAAAATACTTGACATGAGTCAGATTTTATTCTGTGTATTTATGTTCCTAACTCTAATATATTTTCCATAGAATAATTTTTTTGTATTTTTTAATAGACGTTTTCTGGTATTCTTAGGGGTGTCAGTCGTTCTTCCAGAGCTGAACGAATCAGTGCAATGCTGCTGCTTCAGGCCTGAAATCATGACTTGGAGAAGCATACGCAGCCCTGCTCTCCCAGTTATCAAACCTGATAATTAAAATTTTAACATCAGTATCAACTCCTTAATTATTGAACAGATGAAATGAGGAAGGAAAAAGGAGTATGTGAGGAGAGGTACTAGGCATAGAGAAGAGTGAGGAGCAAAAGAAGAATTGTTGGTAGCTTTTCCTGAGAGATGTTAAGTTTACTGACAGCTGGAAAATGGCTAAATTTTTAGTCCACATCTTTTTTTTCCCCTGTGGTTCTAACCCTCTACTTATGGAAACCTAGTTGTTGCTGTTAGACACTGAAAATAACCCTCAATCTTAAATGTTTGGGGTCTGAAATACCCGTGAACATTTGTCCTTTTCTGAACAGTGCATTCAGAGCCCCTTGTTGGGAAGGGATTAGTTGCACCGGTTCTCTGGCCTGGCCTCTGCATGCAGGGAGAGCATCCCTGCCCTTCCCGGTGCTGCGTGCCTCCGTGCACGTGGGAGCAGGGCTGACCTCAGCTCGACTTTGCTTCTGGTTTAGGGGTCAGGGTTGTGCCTTCGAGCTTGACTTAACTGGTTCAGATGTAGCCCAGCAGCTGCCGGGTTTGAATGAGGTGAATTGTGACCATGCGCTCAGAACAGCAGAAAATAGGTCAAGTGTGGGCTGGGTTTACATAGAAAGCGCCGGTGTCGCCTGGTAAGCCTAAGCCTCTGCTCGCTGCTTGGACAAAGCCGTTTAAGGTAAACTGGGAAGTTACCATCTCCCCAAAAAACTTTCTAGCCTTCTGTAGCCGTGGTGTTTCTGGCTTGGTGAGAAGCCTGGAGCGGGAGGGTGGTGGCCGGGTCGGTGCGCTCCCCCAGAGCAGTGTTGCTCTGCAGGCTCGTGCGGAGCAGCAGAGCCCTGCAGCTCTCGGCTGCCCTGACCCCCTGCCTGCTGGCTGCAGTGGCGTGGCAGCTGCGGCAGCCTCTCGCGTGGCAGCAGGGCGTCAGGAACGTGCTCTTTGCCAGCACTTTATGCGTGTGTATGTGTGGAGAAAGACGGGTGAAGCAACAGAAGATCTGTGTATTTTAGTCTCAGCTAAATTTGATGATTTACCTGTAGGGTTTTGGCGTGGTTTATGTGGCCTCTGCAGCGCTTGCCTGGTGATACCCTCGGGGGTGTCAGTTGCTGCCAATTTCTCTGTGTTAGATTCTCATCTTTTGCCACTGGAAGAAAGTCTTGTAGCGTGGCAGAGGGATACTACTAATTAATAGGTGATGTTGTTGTTAAGATCTTTGGTATTCTGCCTATCCAGATTTTATGTGACTGGTTTGTGGTTTGGGTTTTTTTTCCCTGCTTACTCTGATGTCAGGCAGGACAATATTAAGATTGAAGGTTTGTTGAGAAGTTATAATCAATGAAAGAGATTACGGATCAGTGATACGATCCGTAATGTCAGGTGACACAATCAGTGAAAGATGAAAGAGGAGGAAGAAAGAAAAAGATGCCTAGCTATCAAGGAATGAAAATATGAAGTGATTTTTTTTTTTTATGGGAGAAAATCATCTTCTGAAAGATGGCATTGGAGAACTAGTATAAATTCTTGGCAGCCTAGATTTTAAAAACAATACTTTTTGCTGACGCTGCTGCTCTCTGAAGACTGCTGCAGCTATCGGTAGGCAGGTGTTGACTTACCTTGTCACCTGTTTTTCAGACTGCAATTTCCAAACTGAATTTCTATGCAGCTGAAGTTCCAGGCAGTTGTAAAAATTATTTGACGCAAAAAGGACAAAAAGAAAAGGGGTGGGTGGCTGACGTTATAGAAACTGATTTCAAGATACTGGTGAAACAAGAAGAAAACTGAAGGTTCAACCTTTTGACACTCTGATCTCTGAATTTTTCGTTTGCACTGTTTGAATTTAAACATGGTCCCTCTACTATTAAAGTACTGAAAAATGCTTATTTCCATGTGCAATGCATACTGGTTTACATTGTAAACAGGACTCTCGAGTTGCTTATGTACTAGTTTTCATTTAATTCATGTCCTAATTTATCAGAAAACCTCTAAGCAGCCAGAGGAAGCTATAGTTAATTAAGCCACAGATGGTGAGGACTAATGTGGTGTTGACCTTTGTGAGGACTGCAAAATCTACTTAGTCTTTCTCTATAAAACACTAGCTGAAATGTGTTCCTGCTGATGTCCTTGATGCATTGAAGCCAAATGCAGAGACACTGTGGCCAAGGAAGGCCCTTTCGCAGATAAATGTTTGCAGGTTCGTAATGCACGGTGTGTGTTAGCGTTTGGTCTTCGGAGCTCTGATGTAAGCCTTTCTAGTGCCAAGAACCACTGGTGTTCCAGGACTGGTTTTCTTGGAATGCATGTTGTCAGTTCTCTTCTCCTTCAGTGAAAATGGAGAGTTGGCGACTGACTGCAGTTTCTATACCCTCCTATAAGCAGCATGGAGGCTGTGTGGTTGGGGGTGGGAGCAGCTGTTGTTGTTTTGTGCTCCAGGGTTTCGTCTCTCAATTTAATGAACTTGTTTCTGCCCCTCAAGTTTGTGAAGAATGACTTGGAGAAGTATTGTAAAATGCTGAGAAGACATCTTGCTTCAATAGTTCCAAGTCCTGTTGGGAAGGTAGAGGCCTGTGGAAATGTGCAGATGTTACCACCACAAACATGCCCAGCTGCCCAAAATGGAAAAGGAGCTTATGGTCATTTGAGCCTTTCAGAAGGCACTTTGTATGGCCTTCAGGCAGCGTGCAGGTTCGGCTCCTCCAGGGGTGCCTCTCACTATCTTTGACAGTGTTTTGTTGGCGGATGGGGCTTCAGTAGGAGAATTCTTATGTATTTGGGTTTTGACTTGTTTTTCTGTGGATTGTATCTTTGAAATTCCTGTTTGATCATGACTTAAAGGAATTTCAAAGCATTATAACTGATCTGCACTTGTTCACCTGTGGCTTTGAATGATAAATCACGTTTGTCCAAATAAGCTCTCTGAAAATGCTTTCCTGAACAAAGATTTCTGGTTAGAGCAGCGTGGTATCTTAACCTGATGGTGTGGACTGTAGTTTCCAACCTGCTCTGTAATTTTGCACCAGAAGAAAGAACAAATACACTCAGAAAAACACTGGATCACTTTGTTATTTTGGAAAATTTCATTCTTTATCCTTCTCAGGACCTTTAGGAGTTGAGCATGTCCCCAGCCGGGTGAGAATTGCCACTCAGAGAGACATGCGGCTGACTCAAGTATTCTTTGGATAATTAAGCAGACGGTCCACTCCACCAGAAGTGAATTCCTCTTTTGCTCTGGAAAGAAGGAAGAATAGCAGCAAAGATCTAAAAAACTTGACATAGATTGGCAGGCTTCTGATAGTCACGTTGCTTCATGTGACTGTCTTCCAGAAGGGCAGGAAGGATTATCTCAACCATATCGTTCTAGCCTGTACGCCCTTTGTCTGCTTCCCAGTATTGCACATAGTCATTGGTGGAGCAAGGGGCACCACTGTATGAAGTGCATAAAGAGCTTCCTACAGTAGATATGAAGAAGAAAATTGCAGTCCCATTTACTTGATTTGCATTCCGATTGCAATTCATAAGGATTTCAGACCAGCATTAACATCCTTCTGGAGGAGGTATTCCAGGACTTGTGGAAAAACTTGTCTAGGAGAGGATACCATGCTTGCTTTTGTGAGTAAAACTACTTTCAAATGAGGAAGAGTCTGGAGGAAAGTCCTACAGGGCATTTGATTCTTCTGTGGGTTAGTCTTGTCAGTCTTGCTGCTTGGACCAAGAAGGAGGGAAAAACTGAAGGTCGTAATTGCCAAGGTTCAAATCTGTAGACAGAGCTGTTTTTTCTTGAGTGATATAAATACAGGATAAGAAAAAGGACTGGGCACTGCAGAGTCATCTGCTCATCTTCAGAGCCAAGACAGGGAAGAGACTGCAGGTCAGCAGCCTTGCCTGTTACCTCGTCTCCCTGTTTTTGCCAAAGTTTGTAGTCTGCACTGAAACAGTGTGCTTAAGGCCCCAACACCTTATAATTTAACACATTACACAGTTTATTTCCAGGGTTTCAGATGTTCAGATTTAAGATTAAAGATGGAAAAAGGTCAGTCATGTCACACACAATTTTTCATAGCTTTACGTAACATGTATACAAAAGAACAGAATTTTTGGGATTGCAGGAAGTTTCTTTTTTGGTATCTTGGTACTGATACA
>Ga0181612_148045_pt1 | contig 10553 bp, 1 predicted proteins | sample HoacroProtozoa21_FD_119630 | JGI IMG/M metagenome (GOLD analysis project Ga0181612, IMG submission 119630) | Hoatzin crop microbial communities from Cojedes, Venezuel. Combined Assembly of Gp0051906, Gp0051904, Gp0051908
ACGGGACCATGGGGCCCCGGCTGCGGCTGCCTCCTGGGAGGAGTGCCCAAGGCAGGGCTCTCGGGGGACTCTGCACACACCGCCGAGGGTGCAGCTCGCTTTTCCACATAGATTCCTTCTCTGATAACAAGATCTTATGCAGATGGTTGTGGCAGTCACCCACCAAACCATGCTGGCTCTTGTGCTCACAAAATAGCTCCATATTATAGATCCACAGAGCCCCTCCAGAGGGTGCTGGTGGGGGGCAGCAGTCCCTGCCCACCAATGGCCGTGTTGGCAACAGTCACAGCAAGACCTTGCAAACTGTCTGTGATGACATCGGGATCAGAAAAAGGTTTTCTTAAATTGGTGCAAGATTAGTTGAAATCCACTTCTTTGAAAAGAAAATACTTCAGTGAAACAAAAAGTTGCTGTTAGAAGTAGCACTAGAGCTTTAGATTTAGACAAGATTTAAACTTCCACCTGCTCTGCAATTCCAAATCGGTTTGTCATAAATAGGGCTCGTGTCCACAAAAACAGGCTGAGAGACTGAGGACTATCTCAACTGATACATGCTTACGTACTTGTTAATGTGAGGATACAGTCTTTTCCAAAAAGGAATCAAAAGCTTCCGGCAAGTTTGAAAATGGAGATGACTGATACTGCCTTGTAAGTAGTCAAATTAAGACTTACTCTACTCCTTTATAAACTCTGCTGGAAACCTGCCTACGCACTAAAGGCTACAGGCTATTTTATTTGATATTTCATTATAAAAACAAGATTGAGAAGTGACTCGATTATAATGTATAAGCATCTTCATGGGAAGAAAATACAGGGTGCTAGAGAGCCTAGCAGGGAAATGAGTCAGAAGAACCAATGTCTGAAAACTAAAGTTGAAATTGGAAGTAAAGCAGTGGTTTCAAAATTGATTTTTCTAGTATTTCAGTTGCATAACAAGGCGTTGTCCCCACCAAAAGAACACTTGCAGTTAAAGACTGGTATTCATTTCCTCTCATTCCCAAACAATATCTGGTTGCTCCTATTATTGCTATGTTGAGTTAGTTTTCCCATTTTTAATACTGAGTTTGTGCAGTATTATAAACCCACGGCAACTCTGTGTGCTCAGCAGTGGCTCCTGCCAGCCTTGCCTTTGCAAAAGGGACAGCGCTGCCTGTGCAGCCCCTTGGACGAGGGCACGTCTGTCTCGCGCAGACAGCTGCGCGTCTCTGGGAACGGAAGATCTGCCTCGGTGGGAGGGAGCAAACCAGATCACAGTGTACCGCCATTTGGGGGAAGATCCGCTTCAATCGTAGCTTACCGTAGTATTTTATAAGAGTAAAATGGGACACTGCTAACCAGTTAAAGCTTTTTAACTGAGTGGTTACTACATCATGCCTGTACTGAAAATAAAAAGATCCTCTGCTGTAGCGAAACTATTTCAGCATGGCTTGAGCACAGCCCTGCTCCTGCTGTGTGACTTTGGACCCGGCGAGCTGCATATAGGGGTATCTGAATTCATCAGTGTTTCAAAAGAACATTAAAATTTAACAAGTACATTTAACTAAAAAATCTATATCTAAATAGCACGGGGGTAGTGATAAAAAGGAGGTGATTCAGGCTAAGATACTGCATTAAATTCCCTGCGAATGGACCTTTCAGACAGTGCGGAGCCGGGTTGAAGTCACTTAACCAATGCCAGTTTCTTTACTCAGAGCCTGTGGAGCCGGTGCCTCGGTTTAGTGGGGTGTCACAGCCTCCTCTTTGACTTTAACGTGTTTGGGTTTTGGTTTTTTTTTTTTTTAAGTAAGGCTAAAAAAACCTCCAAACCTCCACTTTTCAGGGTGCTGAATTCTTTGCTAGTACTATAAAAGTATTTTGCTATTAAAATAATCTTTCTGGAAAGCTTTTTACCTCCCCAACAGGTCCATTGAAGCTGGGCAAGAGCATGACAAACCCACGTATTACTCCATCTTTACCAGCAACTTCATTAAGGTTAGTTTCTATCTCTGTAATAAGTGAATTTTGTGTATCTTAGGTGGGGTACAAGTTCTGAAATATTAGAAAAATATTAACTTTGTGTAACTTTGCATGATTCCTTAAAACCATCTACTGCAACAAGAATGACAGTCTATCCATCACTACCATCTCCCCCCCTCACGCTCAAACACCTCCAAAGGGCTAAAGGAACAAAGCCCAAAGCTCTTGAATTCTTTTAATCAAGGATGAAATTAAAGCGCTGACACAATATTGTGGAGTACTCCGCAAATACTGAGTCACCGCAGTGAGTTGTCAGTTCTCCTATAAAAATGACTGAAAATCATTATTGTGTGATTTATTTCCCTGGCAGTTTATCTAAAAATAAAAATCGGACCCAGATTTTCTCAAAGCCTCCACTTCTCAGCTGTTTCAAAACTGAAAGTTAATAGCGAAAGCTGCTGCCTGATGGTTTTAAATGCCTTCTCCTGCATGAGCCAGGGCTCTGCAGCGTTAGCGGTTCCTGGGGTGGGCAGAAGCGGTTGAGAGCTCCAGGCAGAGCCATCTGCACGGACCGTTCCTACCTGGCATCCCATATCACTGCATTTCTGCACGCCTTTCGCCTCAGCAAAGCACTGCAGAGATGCAGGTGAGATATTGTGGAGCAACTTATTTTCTGTAATTGTGTCCTGCTTGGCTCCTGGATGCTCGCAAGGTTAATTAGGAGGGCTGGCTATAAACAAAGGCTGGAGAAGGGTTTGTTGCTGCTTGGCGTGCTGCTGTTTACAGCTGTGCGATGAATGACACATCCCTCTTCTGAGAGCAGGGGATCAGCAGATGTTTGCACCCACGTTTCCAAGCTGTTCTTGTCAGGGCAGGCCTGCGGGCTACAAAGATTTGTGTGCACTCTCTTTTGGGGACGCATGGGTTAAAGCAGAGACTCAGAATAAAAGCCTGACAGTATTGAAAAGAGTGGCAAAACTCCCATTCACTCTGGATTGTCAAAATGATCTGTAGAGCCCCCTAAGATTTGTGTTCTGTTAATAATTATTACTTCTACATAAAAGTAAACTTCTATATTTAAAACTTGTAACTTGGCAACCGCAAAATGCACATGTCTATAATGAATAACGGTGTGAGCCTACTACTCCATCTCTCCTCCATTCTCATCCCTTCCTGTGTTTTACCTGCTATTCATCTGTCTAAATTTGAGACGGTAAGGTCTTCTGGGCAGACACTATTTTTTCTGCTGGCAGAGCGAAGTACCTCTGTGTTAAATAAAGCAAGTATTTGAAATCTGGGGAAACAAATGTTAATGCGTTTGACAATTTCAGAACATGAATGCAAGTGATCAGGCATGCGTGTCTAGAGATGTGCTTTCTACACACACATATTGTTTCCTTTTAAAGACATCTGCATCTACTGAATTCAGTCCAGAATTTAGCCTAGAAGTTTACCGTTATTATGCCTCAATCCAGCAAAGCGTGACTGTAGGGAGACTTAATTTTAAGTATACATGTAAGTGCTTTGTTGGATGGAGGCCTTTAAGATTTTGTGCATTTGTGCTCTTGTAATTTTAAACTGAAACATATTATTGAAAGTCTTCAGTCCTTATTCTGTCACTTCCTCACTTATTTTGATTTATTATATATCAATACACATCTTCTAAGTTCTAGATGCTTTTGAAAAAAAAAATCAAAATACATTGAAATCAAATAGTAAAAATAGTATCTACTCTTCACTGAACTACAGTAATATCCTCTCTGTTCATTAGCATCACTTTTATATGTAAACGGCAGCTCCCCTATCATGGCCCTCTCATGTCAAAAACTTGGTTTCAGAGAGAACCTGGCCATTTTTAGCCAAGAGCAACTGTGTCTGCTCCAAAGCTGGGGGTTCTTCATGCAGAAACAGCCCTGCATACTTGGCTTCCTGATGATGGCAAATGTTGCTGCATCTGCCCTTTGCTGAGCTACCACCACTGATCAAAAATCCTGTCGAGCGAGTGTTCAGAAGTGCTGTCCCTCCAGTCCTGCTGCCGTGGGTGATGATGCTTTGGCTGTTGGTTGGACTTTCCTTTGGACTAGCTATAATTTTCCAAGCAAATTTTAAACCCTGGAGATGTCAGCTCAAGGATGTCTGCTACCTGCTGCTGTAGCAGAGTGGACCAGGTTTGCATGGTGCTTTGAAACAGAAATGAGACAAGATGGCCATTCTTGCAATGTAATGCAATAAATGCATGTACACAGACATAGATAAAGGCTCATCTCGTACATTGATATGGTGCCCGCTTCAGGTTGATTAAAATACTCTGAATGTCTCCAAAACTATTAGTCAGCTAGATCAGTTACATCTGATATGCCAAAGGATGTGGAAATACCTGTTGATCTTTTGCATAGAAGGAGTCTAATCAATCCTAATCTGCTCTGTTGTATAAAATCAGATCGATTTGTATGTGTCCTGAAAACACAGCTGGCATCTTTGGAACCACTCTCCTCTCTGGGGCCCATGACTGCTAGCCTAAATAGCTAGGGTCATCTCACCAAGATTCGCTCAAGCATTTGCAGTTTACATCATTCCACACAAAATATGCAACTTAAAGTCTCTTTTTTTTTTTTCCCCCCCTTTCGCTAAATAATGATGATAAACATCTAGTGGAAATCTTCAGGGATCAGAAAATACAAAGCTAACTGACTTTGTTACATTTTCTTTTTTAAAGATGCCGTGTGAATTCAACAGTGGTAAAAAGTGCTGGATTTACACCACCGAGCCTGGAGACCTCCGTTTCGAGTGCCACCTGCAGTGGTGGTTTATGAGATGAGGTTTGCTCTCCTAGAAGTTATAATGAGACCACCCAGCCCCGATTACATATGCCACGGATTAGAATTCAGATGGTAATGATTTCTCACTATTACCAAGGCCATATTTGCTCCGGTGACGTAAAAAAGAGTTCAAATTGTGCTACAAGTCTCCTCAGCCCAGATCCTCCAGAGAAACACTTTCTTAGACGTCTAAGCCAGCTGAACTTTTCTCCTTTGAGGAGAGTCCGTGATTGTGTAAGTACTTCCACGGAAGCCAGGAGGACTGTCTTGGTGATTGGGATTACATGTGTAAGAAAGGGTATGCAGGAGCGAATCGTAATGCTTTTGGTTTTGTAGCGGCCTCAGTAGAGGACAGAGGTTTCTGCCTGCCTTCAGTTTGTCACAGTCCTACCCCAGTTGTTTTCTTAGTAAAGATCAATGTAATGCTCAATTACTTTTGGAATTCCACTAAGAGGACTTAAACGAAACTGGTAGGATATCAGGAAAGCAAAGATGTCTTTAGCAACAGAATGCTGTATTTTAGAATAGAATAAATGTCAAGAAACAAAACAAAAGGTGAAATGAAAGGGACGTTGGATGATAAGAAAGTGGGTTTAAGCCTGTTAGGGAAATGCCCTGTTGTCATATACGTACATCTGCTAAAGTGTATAAATAAGTATATGTAAATATATATAAACAATTCCATGAAGTGAATAAGAAATTACAATTAAAAGGGTAGGCAAAGTTATTAATTGAATAATGATAAAAGCAAACTTCATAGCTACAAGCTTTACTTCAGCCCCAGAAACTCAGGTAAAAAGTTTGGGAAGCAATCTAAGGCTGCGACACTGGCTTGCTGCAGTGTAGAGAAGAGAATCTACCCATTCACGACAAATGCCACTTTATCACTTTGAAACAAGACAGCGTGAAATACCCAGTCAGCAGGGACACCTCCTTTTGGGCGTCACATTGGAGACCAAAGGAACTGCTCTGAGTTTTAACAGCGTTAAACTAGCTGTCACTGCTACAGCAAAAAATAACGGTGTATAACCTGCTCCTGATCAATAATTAGGAGAAAAATGTACCAGGAACAGAGTAGTTAACAAGGCCACTTCTGGATGGGAGTTCTTCATGGGTCTGGTCCAGATGCCTGGACATGATGCACAATCTGTATGAAACCCACTGGCATGGGCCAAAGTCTGACAGCCTCATTTTAACTTGCAAAAGTGAAATGCAGAGCCTCATACAAATTTTACGTGCTACCAGCTTTGGTCTGTGTGTACAGACTGTGTGTGCATGTTTGCCAGCTGCTATACCAAAGGGAGTTTGTGTGTCCAAACGCTAGAAAAGAAGTTGTGCCTTTGCCGTGGGGAAAAGCTCTCGATCTGCTCCCTGGGTCTGTACGAGGACTGCTCGAGCTCTGCCACCCTCATCGCTGCCTTAGCAAACGAGTACAGGAGTAAATAGTTTGGGAGAAAGACACCCTTTGTGTCACAATCGTTTCTTTAATGGAAATGTGAATTTGGTGCTGTCTGTTTAACAAGCTGAAAGAACAAATTTCATAGTAACCCTCATAAAAACCTCAGAACTTGATTCTCCTTTCACTCCTGCAGGTATAAATCACCACTGAAGTCAACAGAGTTGTACCAGCTTTAATCCTGGCACATATGTGAGGAGATGGAGGCCCTTAAGGTATTCAGCTATCTAGGCTATCTTTACTCATACACTGCCGTGATCAGAAAGCTCTCCTCCTTTACAGAGAAAAGATGAGGGGAAAAAGCAAAGTGACACTAATCTTTTCTGAGTCGGGCTTTCCTCTTGGGTGTGACTACATGCAGAAAAGCTGAGATTTCCAGGTGGCAATAATCAAAGATGGCAGAAACAACTACAAAGCATACAAATAAAGCATCCAAGTTTCATGTATTAAACCAACCAGGACAGCGCTCACAGTATAAAAGCTAGGATACAGTCAGCTGTGTTGCTGCAAGAGGCCTGGAGCTTTATTTTATGATAGTAGCATAAAAATAAACTGTGTTGTTATTAGCACACACACAATAAGATTAAAACATAACGTGCACTAATAGTTGTCTACCTTGCCTTCCAAAGATACTATGTATTTTACATAGATGCCTTTTTGTTTGGGAAATTGAATTTCTATAGATGGTCCCATCAGAAAGCTTATAGTCTGTCCCAGCTTTTCTTAAATAGCTGCACCCAGATATGTGTAACAATGTGTATATGTGTGTGTGCGTATGTATGGGTAATTTCTGTCTATTTTCTGTATCTTGACTGAGTTCATTACACAAATTCAGGCTCTTCTTCAACGCTACCAATGTAGAAACACAACATACTGTACTGATGGATTTTAAGGTCCAGTAGCATCAACCTTAATGTAACAGAAAATCAGGCCCCTTGTTCTCCCTGTAGAGAAGTCACAGCAACAAGGAGAGTCTTTTAATCTTTAAAAGGAACTTAAGAGAGTTGCTAAAAGCTCAAAGTAAGCATGCATGGTGAGCGTTCAGCCAGAATAATATAAAATTCTAAGATGTACCTGGTTTTACGACATTTTGATTATCAGTTAGCTTTAACATAAGGATGCTGTTTGGTTTTTTTTTTGTTCCAACTGCAGCAATATCTTTCATAAACTGTCCATAAGAATTAGTGCTATGCCTTGATTCACGTCTTGTAGTCAGCCATGTAGAAGGCAGGTTATCTACAACCACAGTGATGTACTGTGCTGTAACAGTTGTGGTTTAAAAAACCAAACAAACACCTGAAAACATTTCCTTCAGAGATGGAGCCAAGAAAAAACTCAACAGTTCTAGCACGTCCATTTCATGTCAGAAGACTGGGCATGAAATTTTCCTTAAGCAGATCAGGGAGTCTGCTGTTGGCCTGGGGAGTTCATTCGCTATTCATGTTACCAGACTGTCTCTGTGTGCTGAGAACAGGGGAGGTCTTCATAGGTTGCATCTTGTTTTCCAGATGCGTTCCTCTTGCGGGAGGTCTGTCTCAGGGTAACTTATTCTCCAACTTGATAACAATGAGCTCCTTTTTGTTACTTTTCCCTGGTACCCATTTTCCAGCCAATCCAAACGCAACTGTTGCTCTTGGTGTAGCTCTGCACGTACATGAACACACCTATGAGTTCCAAGGATGACCTGCTTCCTAACCCTCTTGTCCTCATCCATGACGTTTTGTTGCAATCCATGTTTTTAGACCTAAGTTTCTGATCTTGCAAAACAGAGGTGCCATGGTTTCACCTTTGTTTCTCTCAGCAGAAAGACTGGCTAGGGCCTTTTGCCCCACTCACCTCCTCTTTTTGTCCTCTCCTTGTTTTCTTCTTCCGTTGTGTCCGCCCTCTTTGCGGAGTGGTGGTGAATGCCATTTAAGCTGTACGGGGAAAGGCACAGATGACTTTGCCAAAGCAGAAAGTCTTTTGACTCAGAACCCTGGTGTGAGGTTCTCTGCTGCAAACTTAACTTGACCTCTCCAAAGCTTTGCTTCTAATCGTCTGCTCTCACATGCAGAGCTGACCCGTTTATACCAAAACCAGAAACAGGACACTGCTTTCTCATTCTCAAAAGCTCATCCAATCTAGCTAGCTTGGGTTCTGGTAGGAGCTCTTCAAGCAGCCACATCTTCGGCTACAGTACAGGCATATCTGCTGACTTCTAAGCCATCCACTTGGAAGAGAACATGTAAGCTTTGCTTATTTGCCTTTCCCTCACTTAATTACAGAGGGTTTTCCAGAGTTTTCCCCAAGGTTTTATGAAAATCATCTGGTAAGGCATCGAAAAGATTTAATGTAGTAAACAAGTAAACAAAAATCTGCAGCTAGGAAGGCCAAATTTCAATTCGATTTATTTTATACTCCATGGAGTTTTGCTCGTGACAATGGTTTTGTACAGGTTGTAAGTGCAAAAGAATGTGACCCAGAGACAGGCTTCGTGCTCCTCTTTGGCAAATGCTGTCTCCCATCTGTTTGTCACTATTAGATAATTTCTTCTTTGGCAGATGAAAAACAAAATGTACGAAAGGATCCAGTAAACTATTCCATACTGTCGTTGGTACAAGCAAATGCATGCAGTCATTACTCTGATAACGATGTAGCCTCTTATTCTGGCCAACTGTCAGAAGTCTTCAACGCAAGATGTTTAGCGACTAACTGGTGTACTAGTGGCATGTGAAATGGCGAGGTCTTTGGACCTGGAAATAAGAGGAACGGTTGCATGCCTTTACATTCTACTTAGAAAATAGTGTCTTGTGATAGAAAATTCCTACTTTGTGGCTCCTCTTGTTAGTTAAGTGCTTTTTTGTTATGTCAGACAAAAAAATTAAATCTTATATATGTATCTTTATGTTGTGCATCTGTTTTGTCCTCCAGTTGAGATGAAATGGGATCAAATCAGAGCATTTAAAAATTAACTGTATTTGCAAGCCCTGTTAACCAGAGAAAAGTTTAGCAGCGGTTCTAAGCAGGCTGAAAGGGAGTTATTTACCATGAGCACTGAGAGGGATCACAAGATTTGTAGAACCTATTTAAACTTGAGATATTCTTTTGCTGGTGAGCTGTTTTCTAATGACAACATATAGGCATCTCTTGTCAATTCAGAGGATCCAGAATCCCTCGGTGACAAATATGTGACAGAGATTTCAGCTAACTTTCAATTATTCTTGAAGATTATGGATGTAGTTATTTCATAAACCAAACCACCCAGCTGCAGTTGCAAATTTTTATTTGCAATATTGGAAGCTGTATTGAAGTCTGGCTAAAAGCTAACTTCCAGCTTGAGTAACCACGTTTTGAGAATTGTTTTGAAATTCCTCATCTGTAGAGCTATAACAAGTGCTTTCAGGGGGATGGGAACCTGGATTTAGAAGAGCGCGCAGCACATACTGCCATGTATACAACATAAACAGTTGCTTTGTGGTGTATACAGGGTTAGTGCTGCTCGTGGAAAAGAAGCGGTGTTTCTTTTGCAGGAGAAGGAAAACCCCGAGCTAAATGTAGGGAAGACGCACCTTTGTACCTCCATTCTGTGACATGCCTGCCAAGGCCTGGGGGTGAAACAATACAAGCCCCTCTCTCTGCTGGCAAATCTATGCGCTGGGTGCTCACAAAGCCCTGCTCGCTCACGGGAAAGGCGCAGCAGTAAACACAAGGTCCCTGTACCACTGAACCCACCTACGTGGCGTTCAGTGTGCAGACGTTAGAACACGCCTGCAACAGCCGCAGCAGCCAACCGAGCACCACGTGGAGCTTCTCAGGCCTTCAGCCGTGCTCTGCTCTGGCACGCTGGTCAAGTACGGCCCCATTCCACTGCCAACGCGTTGCTTTGGCCGTGCCTAACGCCACTCACGAAGCCAGCTGACGAACTGACTGCAGGTCAATCACTCTGCGGTGCTCCGAGGGCGGCTGGCGGCCACCGGCCTCCCAGGCGGTGCCTCCTCCACGCAGGCGAGCCCCAGCGCAGCTCTGAGCGGTTTCACTCGGTCTAGAAACGTTTTGCGATCCCTCGGGTCGCGGCACCCTCCTGCGCGCTCGCCCTCAGACGCCCCGACGGCGCGAACGCCCCGGAGGAGCGGGCGTTCTGCCACCGGCTGCTGCGCCGCGGCCTCCCGGTTGTAGCAGACGCGCAGCTCCGTGTTTACGCGCGGCTGGGGTTACCGGAGGCCGACCGGCTCGCTCGGTGGGGGACGGCTCGATTTCCCGAACCCAGGGCCTAACGCGCCCCGGCGGTGCCTTCCGAACCACCGCGGGTCCGGGCCCGCCCGCGGCCCGAGGGGATCCCGGCG